>Ga0316204_10001240_pt1 | contig 73263 bp, 58 predicted proteins | sample 6monrhotite_MG_2_FD_205661 | JGI IMG/M metagenome (GOLD analysis project Ga0316204, IMG submission 205661) | Microbial mat bacterial communities from mineral coupon in-situ incubated in ocean water Damariscotta River, Maine, United States -... | ecosystem: Environmental > Aquatic > Marine >...
CGTCGCGTCGCACGAACACAAAGGGGTAGCGGTTGCCGGGACGCCCTGAGCTGTCCTCGACGGTGCCATCCTGGGCATTGCGCCGGTTTTTGAATAAATGCTTGGAGAAGTGTTCAACGATGTCGCCGTTGTGTTCCACTTGCTCGTATTTAAAGATGTGAAAGTAGCCATTGACCGGGTCGTCTTCTTCGCGGATGTAAATCCAGCCCTGGCGTAATAAACGCACTACATAGCCGTCGCCGTTGACGATGGAGCTGGCCCTTAATAAGGTGGACAAGGGCGGTGGTTCGGTGGGTTCACTCAGGTTTTGCTCAAAAAAGTTGGCGTAGGCGTAGCGCACCGGATAAAGGGGCAGGATGCCAACTTTGTTGTTGACGACAACACTGCCACCGCGGGCGACATAAACGACTTTGGCAGGACCGCTGCTGGCACTCATGGGTTGGCCTCCTGGCTTAATAGGGTTAAGGTCTCGGGGTCCAGTTGATCGTTGACCGTTAGCTCTTGGTTTATTTTAAAGGCGCGTATGGCCTCGTTGGTCATGGCGCCTTTGGTGCCATCGATGTTGCCGTCATAAAACCCCAGGTTACTGAGGCGCTGCTGTTGACCGGTCACGGTATCGGCGGGGTCCAGGCCCCCCAGCTGCAAGGTGTATTCCCGCTCGTTGGGGGCTGCACCGATGATGACAGTGGCGGTTTTGACGGTGGCCGCCAGGGTGATGTCAATGCCGCCGTTATCGTCGGTGATGCCGTCGGACAGCTGGCCGTCGGCATTGAGTATATAGCGCTGCTTAGCCAAGGGTTTATCGAAATCGAGAAAACGGGCTTTCACCGTGGTGCGGGTGCCGTTGCGCCGAAAGCGATGGCGCATGCCGGTTTCAGCCACGACCGGGGTGCATTTTTTTTCGGGGATGAAGACCTGATCGCCGGGTAGCAGTTGGGTGGGATCTGGGCGTTGCTCCATCAGGGCTTGGTTGTTGGCGTGGGCCTTGAGGGTGTCGGCGGTAAAGCCGTGTTGGGCGGCCAAGCTGTAGAGGCAATCACCTGGTTTAACGGTGATATAAAAGCTTTGATTGGGATTCATTACCAGTTCCTGCCATGTTATGGGTTATGAGTATTTTCGTTGGGTTAATTTACAGCGCAGTGGCGCGAAGGTCAATGCGAGGTATTTTGCTACGTGTTCATGCCGTTGTTGGAAAATAACCATGGTTGAAAAAATAATTTTCCTAAAAATAGCTAAGGGGTGTTAACAATAACGATACTTGGGAATAACCATATTTGAAACAACTTTTTTCAAAACAACACGGAGAAAGCCTGCGATTTTTTTAAAACAATACGGCTAACCTGCAAAACATGCTAAGCACACTGCTCTGCTCAATTACCAATGCAGTTTTTTGACCAACAGGGCATGGATGTTCGTTCGCGGTTTGATTTTGGCGGAAGCCTCACTGAGTTGAATGCATTATGAAATTACGCCACCGGCGCTCATACGCTTAATCGCAGTAGCCTCGTTAACGGTGATCGCGGCGATGCCGGGTTAGGCTGGTGGACAGGTAGGCAGCATCCTTGAGTGAGGTCATGATATCCTGCATTAAAACTGCACCTGACTTAATCAAGCAACAAGCCATTTATTATAATGCAGCGCGACTATATCGTTAACACTGAAAACAAATACCCTAACCGCCTTTCCACTACGGATGAACTGTGCAGAAACCTGCACTATCGTTAGTCCAGAGTGTGCAGATAACTGCACACTCTGTTTAGTATTTTTGCTTAGATGCCAGGCAATCGCTATTTTCCGCGGCGCAATGCCAACTATTACCACTTTAAAAGTAAATTAGTTGGCTAACACTATCGCCTTAAAAAGGGTAGGCTTGCGGTGTTCTCGTGAGTGCCATCATTAACCGGCATGGGCAAGCAATATTGCCAGCCTGCCCCGGCATTTACGTGGATTATTCGCGAACTAGCCAGTGGAGATGGTTTGGCAAATCCGGAATAACAAGCGCGCTATTTCACTTAAATATTGAATGGTATTCGCCAAAAACAGCTGTCTTTTTGGTCTGAATACACACAAGCTGAGCCATCAATACAAAAAGATGGCACATTTTAAGCATTAATAGCCAAGTGCTTGCCGTAGTGCCTTGGCAGGTGTATGCGCGGACCAGGGGGTAGCGCAGCAAATATACTAAGTAATTGCAAGCGATATATTTGTATGCCCCTATCTCAGGGCGCTATGGAGAAAGTCATTGCTCGCAAAAAACAAAAACAATATGATAGTTTGAGGTGTTTTTGCAGTAATGCTAGTACTGACAACCGTACTAAAAAAACAAGTAGTTAATAAGCATCAAACAAATTTAATGGGAGCCTAGTAAATGTCTGTCCTTAATGGCAATGTTGAGTTATTCACTTTTGAGGTGACGGGAGCCAACGCCAATTTCCGCGTTGTTAGCATGGTCGGCAACGAAACACTATCACAACCTTATTGGTATGATTTAACACTCGCCAGCGAAGATCCCGACATCGAGTTCCCCACCATCATCGGAAAACCCGGCGTTATCAGCATTTATGGCGCTGATGGCGTTGAACGCTATGTGCATGGTGTGGTCGCTCATGTTGAGCAGGATGATCCCAAAGGCCGGTTTACGCTTTATCGCCTGATGCTGGTGCCACAAATTGCCCTATTGGCTTATCGCAGAAACAGCCGTATCTTCCAAAACTTATCTGTTTCGGAGATTATCACCACCATTTTCAATGATGCAGGCATACCGAGCGATTTGTTTCAGTTTACATTTCGGCATAACTACGAGCCAATTGAATATTGTGTGCAATATCGTGAATCCAACCTCAATTTTGTTAGCCGATTAATGGAAGAAGAAGGTATTTTCTATTATTTTAAACATGATGCCGAAAGCCACATTATGATCATTGGGGACGATGTTTCAATTCACCAGACCATCCCCGAACCGGCGAATGTTCCTTTCCATGCCAACGAAGGTGGTCTGGTTTCGGAGCGTGACGTTATTAATAAGTTTAACTACCGCGAAGCTCTTAAAACCGGCAATGTAATGATTCGTGATTTTGATTTTACCCGGCCAATGCTCACCTTGCAGGCCGCTCGTCAGGCAGAGCAGTATGACGATTACGAAAGTTATGATTACCCGGGGGAGTTTGTCGACGAAAAACGCGGCACCCGCCTGTCAAAAGTGCGCTTAGAAATGCATCAAGCGGCCACAAAAACCGTCAAGGCGGCAAGTAATTGTAAACGCCTAATGCCCGGCTTTCGATTCAATTTACAAAAACATATTCGAACCACGTTAAATGCCGAATATTTGGTCACCAGCGTCACCACAAAATGCTCCCAGCCGCAGGTATTGGAAGAAGGCGCAGGTAGTGAAGGCAGCAGCTATGGCAATGAGTTTCATTGTATTCCTGCTGAGGTGCCTTACCGTCCTGAACAACTGGCCAAAAAACCACTGGTCCACGGCGTGCAAACCGCAATTGTAGTGGGGCCCGAAGACGAAGAAATTCATACTGACGAACATGGCCGTGTAAAAGTGCAGTTTCACTGGGATCGCGAAGGGAAATATGACGATAACAGTTCCTGCTGGGTCCGTGTTAACCAAAACTGGGCCGGACAGGGTTTTGGCTCCATCATCATTCCCCGCATTGGATTTGAAGTAATCGTAGAGTTTATCGAAGGAAACCCGGATCGCCCGCTCATTATTGGCAGCACCTATCACGGCACTAATTGCCCACCCTACCCATTACCCAACGAAAAAACCAAAAGCACCCTTAAAACCAATAGCTCCAAGGGTGGCGAAGGATTCAATGAAATTCGTCTTGAAGATAAAAAAGGCGAGGAACAAATTTTTGTTCATGCAGAAAAAGACACTGACTTTCGCGTCAAAAACGACCAACGCGAATGGATTGGCAATGACCGGCATTTAATCGTAAAACGCGACAAAGTCCAACAGGTCGACCGGGACGAGCACAACGTGGTAGACCGCGACCAGGCAACAAAAATCACTCGGGATATGTCGGTCAAGTTAGGAGGAAAACAAATTATTGAAGTCGCTGGCACCCGCTCCGTTAGCGTTACCGGTGATGTACACGAATCGTTTAAAAATAATCACAGCCAAGAAGTGGGCAATGAGCTTTATTTGAAAGGCATGAACGTGGTCGTTGAAGGCATGAAAGAACTTACCGTCAAAGTCGGTGGTAACTTTGTCAAAATTGATTCCAGTGGTGTTACCATCGTCGGCGCCAAGGTCAATGTCAACAGCGGTGGCAGCGCAGGTAATGGTACGCTGGGTAGTCTCGTCGATCACATCGTCCCACTGACATCCGCCATTGCTGCTACCGCGGTTGCAGCCACCATTGTCAAATACGACCGAACCAGCACGATGGAAACCCACAAAGATCCTCAAGAGGACGAAATAGCCGAAGAAAAGAAATGGGTTGAAATTGAGTTACTCGACAACAACGACCTACCGGTAGCAGGTGAAAGATACGAAGTCGAGTTACCGGATGGCAAAATAGCCTCTGGCACAACGAATGCTGAGGGAATTGCCCGAATAAACGGTGTTGATCCCGGCAGTTGCAAAATTCGGTTCCCCGAAATGCATGAAGATGGCTGGAACACAATCTGATGCCCGTTAAACATCAAGTCAGAAAAGGCGATGATATCTCAAGCATTGCCGCTAAACACGGATTTACTATTGATACACTCTGGAATGATCCGGCCAATAAAGACTTAAAAGATAAGCGTAAAGATCCCGACGTGTTGAATCCTGGCGACATTGTCATTGTGCCCGACAAACGCCAAAAAGAAGAGACAATCCAAACCGAACAGCGGCACCGATTTCGTAAAAAAGGCACTACTGCCCGATTAAAAATACAATTGATGGATGATAATACCCCTAAGGCCAATGCAAAATATACACTGCAAGTGGATGGGCACTTTATTGAGGGCACCACCAATGGTGATGGTTTTGTCGATGAGTCCATCCAGGCTAACGCTAAACAAGGCTGGCTATTATGTGAAGGCGAGGACCCCATCCCTTTATCCTTTGGGGCATTAGACCCAATCAATACTGTAAAAGGCGTTCAGGACCGGTTGATGAATTTAGGCTATGACTGCTCAGGTGAATTAGGCAGACCCAAGGCAAAAACCAAACAGGCGATTGAGCAATTTCAACAAGACAATAATTTAACGGTTACCGGTAAAATTGACCAAACCACGGCAGACCAGTTAAAAGCCCTGCACGGATCTTAACCGACCTTAAAGAAAGAGGAATATAGTATGCCTCCTGGCAGTTCTGTACCAAAACAATCACCGGGCGCAACAACACAAGCCGTAATACGCCGGCATAAAGTAGAAATGCAGTTTCAACGCTATCCGGGTACCGAGGCAAGCGCTGCCATCGAGGGCTTGGATTACGACGTTAAAATTGGCTCTGCCCCGCCACGAACGGGCACCCTCGGTGCTGATGGTAAAATCACCTTACGCTTAACCGCAGGGCAAACCGCGAAGGTCACCATTTTGGGTACTACCTACAAGGTAAAACACGACGCGGGGCTAGCAAGTAAAACAACGCTCAAAGGCGTACAACGCCGCTTAAATATGCTGGGTTATAATGCCGGTGCTGTCGATGGCGTAATGGGGCCTCAAACAGAATATGCCGTGTTAAATTACCAGGCGGATAATAATACTTTGCGCGTGGATGGCTTGCCAAGCAACAAAACACAAAACTCCCTGGAAACAAACGTGGGCGAATAATCATGGCAACCAATAAAGCAATTTATAAAATAGAACGCATTATACCCATCAAATTTGAGCGCTCCACTAACGCTGTTGCGGCAGGGGTTTATGCGCCAGACATTGATGACCGTGGATACACCCATTACCACGGCCCGGTTGTGGGTACCTGCCGGAGCGATAAGGTTCAGGTAGACGTCATCAGGGAACAGATCGATAACAACACCGTTTTGTATGCCACCAGCGCCGATACCAGCAAAGTAACCATTAGCCCCAGCAGCCGTGAATTAAAGAAAGGCAACCGCGCAAAGCTACAATTTACCGCCGGTGCTACCGATGGGGAATATAAAATTGAAATTAGAGCACAAGCCCTAGACGGCCCAGTGATTGCTGAGCTGACAGTGTTAATTTCTGAAATTATGTCAATTGACTGTGCGGTACATCGAACCGCAATTTATGCCCCGCCAGCGAACCGTGGTGCTGCCAATACAACCACGCGAACCATGGCCGGTATTAACGATCTGATGGCAGAAGTCAACAAACAATGGCGCCCTATGGGGGTTCAATTTAATGTCACTCACCGCAAGGATGATACCAATCTCACCAACCAGGTGGCACGAAATGGCGTCAACCCAACGAACGGTACACTGTTAACCCCGGTGTTTGGCTCGGGTATCGCCAATGAGAACTTTACCCGCCTCATGGCCACCAATAAAGTCAACAATCGTCTCAATATCTACTTTGTACGCAGCATCCAGGCAGCCAACCCGGGCGGTGGCGCAGGACCAAACTATGTGGGTTTTGGCAGTGCCCATCACAAAGGTCTGGTAGTGTCCGATAACATTGGCGATCTTGAAACAGAAGCCCATACCGTCTCCCACGAGCTGGGGCATATATTAACCCTGGCCGCAATGGGCCATACTAACCAATATGACGCCCATTCCGATGATGACCCACAATGGGATGCCACAATAGCCAACCGTCGCCATGATTTATGGTCACGACGACGTTTAATGTATTATATGGTGGGCTTACAAGCGGCCGAACGTACCGGCGCGGGTGGCCGATATGACTTTGACGGAATAGACGTGGGTTATGGCAACGGACGCTCAGGCCACATGCTGACTATTAAAAACCTGGCAAATGATTCAACCGACAATGAATATACCGATGCGAGAAATCAAGCGAGAACCTTTTAAATCCAATGCATTGTTATTTAGTGTTTTTATCATATTTTTTGCGACGGCTTGCGCTGCCAACGGCAACGATGCTCAAGGAGATACCGGCCCCATGACAAATCGATTAGAGCAACTGTTAACGGAACAAAATGGAGAGGCCATTGACGCGTCCGCCCAATTAGGCGTGAAAGCGATTCCGGTGCTAATGAAATTTGTCGACCACGCCGATCCGGCCATACGCCGTTTAGTGTTGGAGAGCTTCGCAGCGGTGAGCGGCCCGCAGGCGAATGATGCGCTGGTTCATGGTTTGGAGGATACAAGCCTCAATGTGCGCAACCTCTCTATCAAGCTGATACATGGCCTTAACGCTGCCATTCGCTCACCAAAATTTAACGTGCTGCTTTCTGGCTCACCCGATGCCTGGGTGCGAGGCAATGTTGCCCTTTTTATTGGCAAAGCCGATGATAAATCCGCAATGAGCGCCCTAGAAAAACAATATGCCGCCGAAACAGATAACCAGGCTAAACACAACATGGCGCTAGCGCTGGCACGACTGGGGCAGGATGAATCCCTAACGAAAATACTACTGCCCTTTCAGGGAATTCAACAGGGCAACAGTAACTTTAAAGAAGCCCATGCGCTATATAGTGCAATTCAGGAACTGGAATACCTGGGTAACCCTAAACACAGCACCTATTTAGCCACTCTATTATCCAATAAAACGGAAGTAAAAAACCTTGGCACTGAACCTTTTCCCGTATGGCACCGAATTTGTGACCGTGCGGTAGAAGCCATTCCTGCGGTGACCGGTCAATCGCTACCGTTTGAGCTGGGCGGACGCACTTACACCGACCAGGAACTTCAACAAGCGATGCAATTGCTTTAGTAAAGTGTTGCTTAGCAACAAGGGCAAGCGTTGAGTTAATCACCAGACCAATAGTTAAGTAAATTGTTAAAATAATCATTAAGCCAACGTATCAAACTAACATATCAAATAAAGAGAGATAAGAGGACAAAAAAATGCCAGGTGCAAGCAGACTAACCGATATATCCCATTGTCCATCCGATGCCCACGGCTGCCCATCATGCGCGCACCCAGTCACCGGACCCGCCGTCTCCGGTTCACCGGATGTATTCATTGACTCTCTCCCTGCCTTGCGCATCGGCGATGACGGAGTGCATTCGTCCTGCTGTGGTGGCAACACCTGGAAAACGGTACAAGGCAGCGCCACTGTGTTTGTGAATGGCAAAGGCTTGGTGAGGTTAGGCGACGCAACGCAGCACTGTGGTGGTGCTGGCACAATGCAATCCGCCAGTGGTACCGTTAACATTGGTTAAGCATGGCCGGTTTATTTGCCATAAAACAGCAGACAACACATGGCGCCTGAATCGAATAAAGCGATAGAACATAAAGCACAAGAATTCAAAAATAATTTGTTTGCGGTAAATCAATTTACCCGAACTTGGTCATAACGTTGATTATGACTTTTATTAGAAGAATATTTAACGTAACACCGGAGTATCAAGGAACAACGTATGCCAGCACCTGACGCCACTTTATTCTCACAGCTCGCCAAAATGAACTTTTGCGCCAAGCAAATAAATTTACCGATGGACTGGAAAGATCCCGGCGATCAATATGGTGATGCGTTTAAGGCAAATGAAAAAAAAGTAGCACCTAATAGCCCCACCACTTTATTTAAAGAGGCAACGCTCAACAAATTTCATGCCGACGCCGCAAAAGAAATGAGTCAGGCCTTTGAAAAATATATCGATGGTATTTGCAGCGCCATCAGTAGCGGTATAAGCCAGTGGTTAGGTCAGGCAAGCATAACTGGCGCAATGATAAACGGCCCGGTTGGAGTAATGACCCCTGGCAACGTCATTGGGCCACCTTTAGCGCCCCTAATACTCAGTACGGCACCAAAAGCCTCGCCTCAGGAAACCAAATTCTCTAACGCTATCGCAAATGCATTAGGCACAGCCTGGCAGTCATGGCACAGTGGCTTAACCGGACAATTAATGTATCCCGCATTTGCAGCATTCCCAGGGCCGGTTGCACCGCCGATGCCGAATGTTCCGTTGCCGCTAATTGCTTACGCCTCCCCCGGTGAAGCCTTGTTATCACCCTCAACATTAAAAAGCAGCATGGTAGCCAACTTGGGTGACCCAAAAGCCTTGCATGCTGCCGATTTGTTTGATGCCATTGCCACCGCGTTCAATTCAGTTTTTATCATTTTTAAAACATCGACCCAGGTTAAACTCGTCCTTGGCACAGGGCCAATACCCACGTTTGCCCCGCCCTTTGTACCAGTAGGCCCCGTGGTTGGCGGAATCGGAAATGGTGCGCCTGGGTGCTTAATGTAATTCAGTCAGACTACTGACCTTTATTGGCAACATGCCATTAACTTATGGGTAGCCATATTATCAACAATAGCGTTCCAAACAACAGCATCACAAACATCCTATATGAGCATTTATCATTAACACCAGGCAGCAATATCAGACATGAACATCTATAACGATACGCGTTTTGTCGTCGAAAAAATTCCCTATCAACTTCCCGACAATCAATATATTCTGGTCATTATTGTCAAAGCCACCTACGACCTGTTAACAAACCGCGAAATCATTACCTCATTTGACCAGACCCCGGTGTTTTACGCCGATGAGCTATATGATAGCGAAAAAGGTGGCAGCACTAAATTTGAATCGGATCTAGTTCCAACCAAATTAAACACCGATGTTATATTGGCAGGTAACGCCTACGCCCCCAACCACCAAGCCGTGAATGCGTTAGATGTATTCATGCGGGTCGGTCGAATGGAGAAAAATCTACGTGTTATTGGCGATCGATATTGGATACAAACAGCCTTAATGGGGAAATTAGTCCCCTCCGAACCTGTTCCATTTACTGAAATGCCTATAATTTACGAAAATGCCTTTGGTGGCGTTAACCAGCAATCAGGGGATATCTGTCAATCCAACCCGGTTGGCAAAGGCATCATTGGCAAAAAAGCGAAAGCAAAAACCATTGTTGGCCTGGCACTACCTAATATTGAGAACCCCTACCAGCTTATCGACACTCACAAAGAACAACCCGAGCCCGTCGGCTATGGTCCCATAGGAAAAGGCTGGCCGCCCAGGTTGTCATTATTAGGCACTTATGATGAAAAATGGGAAAAAGAACGCTCTCCGCTATGGCCTGAGGATTTTTCCACCGCGTTTTTTAATGCCGCCCCCAACGACCAACAAATACCCGGTTTTCTAAAAGGGGATGAACCCATTTACCTAAAGAACCTCAATGCCAACGGCGATCTAAGCTTTAATTTACCAGGGCATCATCCTAAAGTAACTGTGACAAAAAAAACAAAAAATGCCCCTGCCAATGCAATCGACATGCGCCTGGACACCTTAACTTTATTGCCAAACGACAATAAATTCTCCCAAGTGTGGCGCGGCGCCTGCGTGATCAATGATCTTACTGCCTTTGACATCAAGTCAATTCACGTTTCTGTATAGTATTTTTATTTAGTGAGGGGGATTAACCTTATATGTCAAAACAATACAAAACCAGACAAGGCGATTGCCTTTCAAATATCGCCGCCAAACACGGGTTTACCGTCCAAGCATTATGGGAACACCCCGACAATAGTGAACTGAAAGAAAAACGCGGCAACCCCAACGTGCTTTATCCGGGGGATATCATCAGCATTCCGGAAAAACAGATCAAAGAAGTAGTTGGTGAGACTGAAGTACGTCATCGGTTTCGCAAAGAAGGCCAGACAAAACTACGATTACAATTTTCCACCAGCGGTGAACCCAGAGAAAATCAACCCTATATACTGGAAATTGACGGCAAATTAATAGAAGGCAAGACTGACGGCGATGGCATAGTTGAAGAATCTATTTCGGCTACCGCAAAAAAAGGATTAATAATAATAGGGAAAGACGGAAATAAAATTGAATACCGGCTTGATATCGCTGCATTAGATCCAGCCGACATCGCCTCGGGCGCGCAAGCACGTTTAAAAAACCTCGGTTTTTACAAGGGTAAGATAGACGGAAAACTCAGCGCAGGCACCAAAGCCGCACTTGCCCAATTTCAAAAACATCATGGCGCCGAAGAAACCAACGAGTTAGATGATGCCACTGTTAGTAAATTAGTTGAAGTACACGGCTTATAATTTAACCCACTATTCAACACATCACTTAACATACCATTTAATACATCATTTAACAAAAACAAGAGACGCGAACATGGATACCATTGGTCATAATAAAGTTTCAGAAATTGGCGAAAAACTGCTTCGCGAGGCCCTTGTTGACGCGGGTAAAGTTGACAAAAAAGACAAAGACACGTTTCGCCTCGGCGCCTTTTACCTTGGCAACTGGTTAACCGATATTTCGCAAGTCTATGACCCGATCGCACTCGCCAATGGCGCAGACCAGGCAAAAGCGTCCGTGGATATTGTGCATGACTTTATTAAAAAAGGTGCCCTTGGGGTTGCAGCCACCGCAAAATATATCCCCTTAGTTGAACATGAGGATGTGCGTAAAGACGTGGTTGAAGCCTTCGATAGCATGAAAGCCGAGCTATACGCCTCCATTGACTTAGTCACCGGCCAGGGCGATCTGCATGCAAACGACCTGCACAATACCCTAAGAGACCTTGCCCGCTTCATGGGTTACTTTAAATTCGTACATCCTGTAACGAATGAGAATGCAGCAGGTGTCGAAAGCGGTAAAATGCACTTTCATTCCTATATGAAAGTGGTTGATAAGGCATTTACCCAGTACTACCCGCATGAACACCTGGATCGCCCGGAAATATTACCCCCCTCACCTACTCAAGGTGCCCAATATGAATCAGACATCGCAACCGGCACCCGCAGCAAACACAATCAGCAAACTTTAGCGCCGGATCTGTACGCCTATTTGCGCGACCACATTGAAGTAACTGCCGGACTGTTCGCAGACCTGGACCTGAACTGGGCCGCCAACACGCTAAGCAAGGGTGACAACCAAGTTAGTGACAACCAAATCGAGTTTAATCTCAACCTGGCAAAATTGGGGCATGGCATGCACCAAGTAGAGGATTTTTTCGCTCACTCCAATTTTGTGGAGCATGCCGCCTACTCCCTGGGGGAAGACTATTGGAAAGGCTGGTGGAACAGCCATGTGAGTTGGTACGACCGGGATATTTTTCTAAAAAGACTCAAAATGGTGGAACATCCCGGCTGGAGCCAGGATAAACAAGGCAAAGAATTCGACGAAAAAAATGTCGTAACCGGTTATTATGATATTGTTGACACCCTCCATAGTCTAACCCATGTTGCTGAAAAATGGCTAGCCGACATCGAGTCACCCGATTTTATCCCCGGTGGTATCTTCATTGATATTACCGGCACCATCGCTGGTGCTGAAAAAAGTCCAGGAGACTACCAAAAGGCAGCAGCGCGGCTGTTGGAAGATGTTTTAGAATTTATAGATGACCCGCAAAAAGGGCTGGAGGAAGCTAAAACCGATGTTGCCAAAGCAATCAAGAAGAAAGAAGACGAAATATGGGATTATGTCGAAGAAACCAGGGAAAAAATAATAAACCCGAAAAAGACGGTGAACGTGGTATTTGATACTTTATTGAAAGACGCCCCTATCCCAAATGTAATAAAAGACAATTTTTCTGAACTCGTTGCTGAAATGAGTAGAGTCCGAGCCATAGCCGGACTCGGCATTTCCCTTTACAAAGCCTTATCCATCTTTAGAGAGTTTATTGGCGGCCCTAAAAAATGGATTAAAAAATTCATCAAAGACACCGTACTTCATAAAGCATTTGAAATGCTCATTAATTATGTCAAAGATGAAATTGCCGAAGCTTTGGGCGCAGAACGTATCGGCTGTCATACTTTATTAGGAAAAGACCATCATGACAGTGTCATGCAGGAGTATTCCACCGCCTGCGCTCAGGCCATGCATTGGTATATCATGGACACCATGACCCGATGGGCAAAACAAGATAATAAATTAACCGTCAGCCGCACAGCGATAATCGGCGGAACACCCACCGGCATTAATCGTATCGATGAACACCCCTATATTGACTGGCTGGAATTACTGGAGTTTTATTTCCGGCACCCAGGACAAGGCCAAATTGTAACAAAAACGGAAGTCATCGCGCGCAAAATACAACACATTACTAAACGGGATGATTCTTTGTTGACTTTAACTGAACTATACCGGCCTACCGCCATTAACCCAAGTGATTTTACCTGGCAAAAAATCGCCAAAGCCACCTGGGATACCAGTGAACCTTATCGCATCAATGAAATTTTAAAAGATACCGGTCAAGGTTATTTGGTCAGCGATAAAACTAACTACGCATTTAAACCTGGGGTGTTAGTCATTATTCCCGAACAACGCATAACACGCCGAATCAGCGGTGCCGTGGCTCCCGACAATGCTTGGTGGCGCCCCATCATGGACAACCAAAAATGGGAAGTCATTAAGAAACGGAAAAACTATAAGCTTAAAGGGTATGGTGGAGAATACGTAGACATCGAATATCACTCCCCCTTAACCATCACCAAAAAAGAGGTGACTGCTTTCGTGAAAGAAATACTGCATCCGGAGTCAGGCAAAATTGCTGTTTTAAAGCAAAAGTATCAAGTACCCGAATAATGCCTTAATATTGCACAATAAACTGTACACCAAAATAGCATCGTAATAGAACCATGACACTATCTCATAACAGGACCTGCCGAATGAAAAACAAGCGCATACTCTTGATGCTTAGTGTTATGTATTGCCTGTTAGCCCCCATTTCCTCAGCCGCCCTTGCCTCAACCGATAAGGCCCAAACCGATTCTGAGCGCCAACAGGCCAACTACGAATTGGAAGCCAACATTGATTATGCGGTTCAAAAAGGTAATATCCAAGAAATTGAACGACTGCTATCACAAGGCGCAAGCCCAAACACCAATGCCCTCGGCTATCCAATTTTATGGCGAGCCGCAGATGAAAATTATGTAAACATCGTTAAGCTATTAATCGGTAAAGGTGCTGATGTAAATTTACCCACTCGATCCGGCACTACGCCACTAATGGCCGCCGCAAAAAATCGTAATGTAGACATTGTTAAAATGCTATTAAAAGCTAACGCAAATATTAATGCCAAAGAAAAACGTGTTTTGAAAGAAACAGCACTGCTTTATGCCTTATCCTATATATCAGCCAAACACACTGGCAAAGAAAAGCAAAAAGACAATGAGCTTATTAACCTACTATTGGACCATGGGGCAGATGTAAACGCAGAGACGGCTGAGCAATATACGGTGCTGATGAGAGCATTAATGCGAGCCGACTTTAATATGATTAAACAAATTGTCGATAAAGGTGCCGATGTTAATCGTGTGACCATGCAAGGCAATGCCTTACGATTTACATTAGGGGATGACAAAAAAACAATACAGTATATTCTGAATAAAACGAACAATATCGATGCACCAACCCTGGAGGGAAACACTCCTTTTATGATCGCAAGTAAGATAGGTGCAACCGAGTCTATTAAACTATTGGCCGACGCAGGCGCAAACATTCACGCCATGAATAAAAAAGGCCAAACAGCGCTGCATTTAGCCGCAAAAGCCTATCAATACAAAGGGCAATATAATCGAGTTCCAGCCATCAAGTTACTCATCGAATTGGGAATAGACCCCAACATCCGCGCCGAAAAGGACACCCACTTTACCGCTTTAATTCGGGCTGCACAGGAAGGTTATACCGATAGAGCCAAGGCCTTATTGGAAGGCGGTGCCGAGGTGGACTTACACAGCGGCTTAGGTGATACCGCCTTAATGTGGGCCGCTCAAAATGGACACGTGGAAACCGTCAAGCTGTTATTAGCCCACGGTGCCGACCCCAACCGCCCTGGTTTCGGTGGCGTAACACCACTAGAGCATGCCAAAGAACATGAAGCAGTGCGTCAACTATTAATTGACGCAGGCGCTAGCCAAGGCGTCATGGGCACAGTAAAACATTTTCTGGGAATTTTTTTTAACTAACACAGCGAATCATTGGGCAACACCGCCTGCACAACAACCGAACCCGGCGTAACACCCACAACCTCATCAAGGAGTAATTTTAATGCGACGATCATTAGCGACCTTCGCCATAGCATTTGTGGTCTTTTTTTTGCGTGGCCTGCCAAAAAGACACGCACCTTACGATAACCCCCTTTAAGGTAGCGCAACGTTCTACCGTCGATGTTCCCGGACTCTCTGGTCAAGTAAAAATTTGGGTTGGCGACATCCAGCGAGGAACAAGAGCAGAAACAGTGCGCATCCACACAACCACCGACGAAACCTTGTATGAAAGTGCTGGTGTGGAAGAAGACACCGAAATGAACTTCAACTACGGCGGGAAACAACACACCGTCATTGTCAAACAATATGAAGACCACACCTTCAGCAGCGATTACGCTCACCTGGAGGCACAGGTCGACAATGGGTTTATTGCAGCACCTGTACAAAAGAAAGACTCCACGCCAGAATTACCACCAAAAGAAGGAAGTGTTGAAAAACAAAACGGGGAGATGAAAACCCAGATAAGAAAACCACTGGAAACAACTGAATACAAACCGCCGCGAGAAGCCAACGTTTGTGGCACGACACAACCCTCAATTCAAGATCGAATAACGCACTGCGCAACGAAAAACCCGGAGCTTGCCAACCTGGGGCCCAGCGACGGACATAAACACAACTGGCAACTAGTCACTAGAACAACGTCTGGTCGCGAAGTTTGGTTTAATGCTCGGACCGAGCGATTGTGGAGTGACCAGTTAGGCCGAGAACTCATGGATCTGACAAGTTGGTGTCGCGCAGCCGGCAGCACCGAGACATCCACAACACGCCTCATGAACTGCACCCCGCAGAAGGAGCCAGACGGCTATGATGTGTTTATTGCACAATCGGACCCAGCGGAAAGCTGGTGTGAAGCGAAAGACAATTTTGTTACACCAACTCGCTTTGATGACGCAAAAGGTCAGCTGAGCAAGACATCTGCCCCCTCAGTCCTCTGGAATCTACCGACTGAGGATGACTGGAAGGCGGCGAAGCAAGATCAAGCCGCTGACGTGCTGCCAAATTTCAACAGAATGATGTCCTGGTCCACGTCGTTGCTCGACTATCATGCGACGAATATCATGGAAAAATATATGGCAGCCCGTGGAGGCAACCCCAATGACATCCCTAGGTTTCCGGTGAAACAGGTTCGTTGCATCGGTAGATTGGCCAACGGGAAGTGAGCATACCGGTTGATCCGTAGTTACCTATGCTGTTCGTTAATGTTTATCCTAAATTAATCTGTAGGCATCATTAAGCCAAAAAAAATATCTTTATACGGCGTTTCACCGACACTTCCAAAAGGAACTTTCTAACCAACGACTTTCCTTTTTATTATAGTCTTTTCTGATTTTCATGTGTTGGTGGTAGTCGGCCTGCATTTGGCGTGAATACTGCGCTAGCGCGTCAACGTCATCTCGTAAATAATCATAAATGGATTTTGCTGCTTTTTTGGCTGAAACCAAGCCGGAGAAAATACCGCCACCAGAGAGAGGATCCAGATTTACACACGCATCCCCCACCGCAAGCCAGCCTGGACCAACGATGTTTTTAAGGCGATTCGGCCCCACTGGGCAAACATAAAACTCTTGAGAAAACGTTTTTATCCTATTGATAAGATGTGTGGTATTTTTAAGTTCCGCTTGCCAAATATCGTCCGTTTGTTTTTTACGGCGCGTAAAATATTGTTTATCTGTTATAAATGTACAAATCGCCTTATTCTGTGGCAAAGGCGATAAATACCACCAGCCATTTTCAGCACTTTCCAGAAAAAGCATTGACTGGTTTTGTGTGTCCTGCTCCAGCAATGGCACCATTCTCGAAATACTGATGCTGCTATAGGGCAGTAATTTGCTATCACCGAGTAATGTTGCAATTCGGCTTTTCATCCCCGTTGCATCGACAATAAATCGACAGTTATAATTTGCTCCACTCGATTTCCCTCCTGTTGAGAGTTCCCAGAGCCAGTCACTGTTTCGAACAACATTAATGACACTTGTATCTTGGAAAAACGAAGCCCCCGAAGCAATAGCTTGATCAATTAACAGTCGATTAAACTTTGATCGATCGATGTGCCAGCCATTTCCGTGGGGATTAAATATAAAATCAAGGGTTGAAAGTTCACTCGTACCCCAAGCTGACTCAATACCAGTGGAAGGAATAGGGTCTGTCAGTAAAAATGACTCAAATAATTCATTGTCTTTTAACCAAGGCGTAATTTCAGGTGCTAACGTTTCGCCTACCCGGAAGTTGGCCCTATTGGAGCGTTCCAATAGGGCGGTAGATACCCCTTGCCGGGCTAATGCTATGGCCGCCATCGCACCCGCTGAGCCTGCACCAACGATAATAACCTCGTATTGTGCCGTCATCAATTTATAGATATACCAATGACATTATTCGCATAGACTTGCCTCGCGATCCTAAGGCCCCTCTTTCTCCAAATAATTCACGCCATCTTTAACTATAAACCCCCGGGTACCGTAGTCATTAACTAAATCGAGAAAGCCCCCTATACCGCGGTCCCAAGCAATGCTTACACCAGTTGTTACCGCAGCAGCCGTTTTATAAACATCGTCAGGTCGCTGTGCCGGCCACCAGCCATATCCGGATGTTTCCTTTTTGCAGGCATAAAAATCTGCCTGCCAAGGCAACGCCATTTGTTGACTAAAAAATCCCGCTCTCACTTCTATTGTGCCTGAGCCATAGGCTATCTTTTTAGGAATAGACTTACCAGATGCTTCTTTCTTTATTTTTCCATTTGCGTGACGTTCCCACGGATCAATTCGGAATGGTTCCCAATACAGCGCTGGGTTACGTATTAACCAGCTAACTTCGATGCCGGGGAAAAAAGCGCCTCCAACGCAAGTTTCTAACCCCGCTCGATCCAACCCTTCCGGTGAAATATCAGAGGGTGGCGGTGGCAGGTCAGCTGGGTCATTACTGGCAGGCCATCCGTCTTTATCAAACTTGCCCATCCACCATTGCTTTAACAGCGCATACTGTAGCGCGGTAACCGACGCATACTGCTTTTCGTGACCTGCATTGCGATAATTATCACCCAATAATTTTGGCATCGTCATGGTGCCAGGGCCCATGCCAGCGAGCGTCGCATGACTGGGCATGGTCATCCCAGCGGGCAGACGTAACCGCTTTATTATTTCAGCGCGCTTTGCCTGGGCCGCCGATGAGTTGTTGGATGAGGTGCCCCAATCCCAGTGCATACCCCCTGTTGGAGGATATGGCTTATGTATATGAAACGCTGCGAAAAAGACCCAACGGTGCTGCATTACACGGTGTAATAGGGGAAATATTTCGTCAGCAAAAGACGCCTTGTACAAATTGAGACCACGCCCCATCCTAAACTCACTGTGCAACCAAACCAACCGTTGCAACCCTTTATCTGCGGCATATTCTTCGTAAATAGCATTGGTTAAATACGGCTCACGCTTCAAGTGTTGAATAGCAACGTCGCTCAACGTATCGTACAGAGTTACCAGGTTTTGGATATCAGGCGCATAATCCGGGGGGCCAACAACCACCCATGCACCGACAATCTCTTCTTCTGAAATAATCGTGCCATTGTTTAGTTCTATTTTTGCGGTGACCGGCCCATCTGAAACGTCATCGAACCAACGATCGTTATTGGCATAATCCGATATGGCTGGCGCAGGCGGCTGTGGATCTGGTTTAGCGATGCCCCTCCCGCCAAGCACGATCAAACGGCCTTTATTATCCGTCTGCAGCTCACCCAGGTAATCGATTGGCATTGGTTGTGCGCCGGGAAAAGGCAGTCGGGCAGCTGCCGCTGTTTTACATTCCACCGGTCCAGCTGTTTTGCCCTCAATTTGTTTCGTACCTGGGTCTATTTCCAGCGCACGGCGAGATGTGCCTGTTATACTGGGATTGCGAAGATCGGCTGAAAAAGCACCAACGGGTGCCCCATAGGGAGAAACATCACCGTTTGGGCCATTGAAGTTATAAAACGAGGATTTACGGTTTGCCAGATGAGTCGACCAGGTGATTTTTTTTATACCGGCCGTATCCGCATTCACTTCCGTGGTTGGAATATATTTACACTTTTTCTGGTTCCAGACATAACGCCAAATACGAAAGCGTGCCGCTTGACGTTTTATTTTTCCACTGCCATCTTTATAGTTAGGCACGGCAGTGCCCCTGCCATCTGCCGCACCAACCGGGCCTTTACCGGGAATTTCCTGGCCTATAAAGTATTCTGTGGTTGAGTCACCAGCACGGGCAACACCGATAGCCGGGTGAATTTTATAAAGCACTTTTGGTGCTAACGTATTTTTATGTTTGGTACAAATTGCCGCTTGTTTTGGACTAACCATACCTTCCCCCTTGGTGACTATCAATTAATTATATCGTTACAAAATCGGGTGAATTCAAAATAGCTGCTTCGAAATAACAATGTTGAAACGACAATGTTGATGAGACAATTTCCAAAAAACAATGCAAGAACCGTTGTTACTGTTGTTACTGTTGTTCATTGGGATTTACAAACACATTATTGTCCCAAAGCCCTTCACTGATTAATTGACCTTCCTCATTCCACTGTTTCCAAGCACCGTGCCGTTTTCCATTTTTGTAGTTGAGTTCTTCGGCTTTATTGCCATTTAGCCAAAATCGGGTTTCAGTTCCATGTAACTCGCCTGCGTTGGAATAGTGCTTAACCCAATATTGTTGCCCGCTCTCAAACCATTCAATCCAACGCCCAATTCTTTTACCGTTATGAAACCTACCCGACCCAGATTGCTGCCCGTTTTTGTGCCAATATGTCCACTCACCAACTTCGATCCCTTCGTGAAACCGCCCTTCTTTCACTTTATTGCCGTTGTCATACCAAAATGTCCAGTGCTGAGAGCGATTGTGTCCTGAAGCCCCTATTGTTGTAGGGGGGATTATGGGCTTGCCGCCGTAATAACCCTGCTCCATGATCTGCCCACTGGCATACCAACTTTGCCAATAACCGTCTTTAAAGCCGGCCTTGTATTGCGCGCTAGTAAATAATTGGCCAGATTCATGCCACTGCAACCATAGGCCTTCTTTATTGCCATTTTCAAAATGCCCTACTTCGGCTTTTTGAGTTGGGCTATGCCACTTAGTCCAAACTCCGGTTCTTAATCCCTTTGTGAAATAACCCTCGGTAATTTTTATCTGCTGCTCCGACCATTCAACATATACCCCCTCATCTTTACCATTAACGTATCGACCTGATGATTTCTTTGTGCCATCACTATAAAATGCATGCCATTCACCACTAGGCTTTCCCTGGTGGAAGTTCATTTCAAGCAATTTATACCCACCGTGACCCCATTCCTCATAGGGGCCATGCTTTTGTGCGTTTTTATCCGCACAATACAGCTCAAAATAACTGGTTTGCGCTTGGCCTTTTAATAGGTGGTTATTGTCACATTTTGGCCATGTTAATGAATAGACCCATTTTTTATAAAGCTCGTCTTCGTTTTTGAAATTAAATTCATGGTTAACAGAATGATGTTTGTCATCCATTTCACTTGCATACAGGGGCATGACATGGACAGCATAAGAAACACCGACGCCGGAGAGTAAGAGCACTAGGTGAGAGAGTGATTTAATAGTAAACATTTTAATGACGTATTATGTATCCTAAAAAGGTTTATAAAATTAACAACCGTATTGTTCTTCTAGTTTTTTTTGCGTATCGTCATCCAAATCGCCACTGGCGTCCAATCCGTGCATGTGTTGAAATTTTTGTAGTGCTTCACTGACTGAAAACGCCTCACCGGAAATTAACGGATCACAAGCAACACCAAGATTTTCGAGCCTGGCTAATATACCCGTTGGCGTATCTATGGGGTCAAGATTGCCAAACGCTAACGGGATTTCCTCATCATAGCTTTCTCCCAACACCAGACTACCGGACTTCGCACCGACAGCAATTGTCTGCTTCAATATACCGTCACTATCCGTATTCCCTCTATACAAATGCCCGTCAACATTCAAGATATAAAGGGTATCTGCCCGCGGCTCTCCAAATTCATCTTTTAGCTGAATATTCAGCTCTTCAAGCGTGCCTTTTTTTCTAAACGTGTGCCTAGCGCCAGTTTGAATGATTTCTTCTTTCACTTTTTTATCGGGAATAACAACTACGTCACCTGGGAGCAGAATATGTTGAGTTTTTCGTTGATCCTTTAATGATTCGTTGGCCGAATCATTCCACAGTGTATCGGCTAGAAAACCATATTTTTTTGCGATAGATGCAATAGATTCGCCTTGCTTTACTTTATGATCAAATGGCATTTTGAGTGAGTCCAATCAAGTTGATTTTTAGAAGCGCGTTCAATAGTACTCCATACGTCAAAATGGAAACACTAAATAGAAACACTAAACTGAAACATCAAACGAATACAATATAACTTTCGAAGGAAAAACTTTGATACGCCTACGGCTGCACTTCGTCCTGCTACTGAAATAATTTGGCTAAATACCGTCATCAATAATTATTGGTCAATCCGCATTGGCGCATATAACTAGTTTGCTAACAGTAATTCGCTAATAGCTAATAGTAAAGCCCAGCATAGCAATCTGCAACTGTTGTATTTATAATAAATCGATCAGCTTGCGGCCTATGCGCCAGTGCCACAAAAGACGTAGTCTGATTCAATTTAGCATTTTTTTAGTAAGGGAGAGGTGGAGATAACAGCACGACCCAATGCGCCGCGGCGTTATACGATATACATTTTATTGGCCAATAAATCACATATAGACTCTATGTAGTCATACTGTACCTGCAGCGATTAAGATTTAGGCATCAATAGCGCAGCCTCTTCACCCTATAGTGGCATTGAAATTCTGCGCAATAGCTCTACTATTACTTGCAATATCGCTTACATCAATAGTTAGTTCGAGTAGCGTTCTATAGCTTCACGCCAAGCGTAATATCGGCCCCCTGTTTAATGAGATATTCTTTTATCTTAGGTTTTTTCTGACTAATTGCCATTGATACTGCAGTACCAACGTCAGTCTGTAAATTGATCTTTGCACCATTGTCCAACAGAAGCTCCACCATCGCCTGGCTACCCGCGCTAACGGCAACCATTAAGGGGGTACCGTAGTCAGGGCTAATCGCATTTACATCAGCACCGTTGGCTAACAACTGCTTTGCCATTTTTATAAATCGCTCTATTTTCTGTGGCCGATTGGCATACCACATTTTCCCCATTAGATAATGCAAGGCATTACGCCCATCTAAAGAATATAGGGTAACATTAGCATTGTGTTTTATAAGTAATTCGGCAGCCTCCAACTTAACATTGTTTAACGCGATCATTAGGGGCGTTTGCTGTTGATAGATATCCACGGCATCGACAAGTGCACCTTTGCTTAATAACAAGGTAAGCATTTCAATATTACCGTATTGGGCAGGCCACCATAAAAGGGGGTAGTCAATATTAGACTGGCTAAGCTGCGGGGTTTCTCTCAACAGTGCCTTGAGCCAGTCAAGGTCAGCAACCTCATGTTCATTTTTAGCGGCATTCCTGGTTGCATAATTTATGTTATCAATGTTTGAGAATACAACGTGGGCGGGTTGTAGTGTTTCATCATCATGCCCTAACCCCAAAGCACTATATCCCCAGCACCATAGTGTACCATCCGTTTTGACCGCGCAAAGATGCTCACCACCCACGGCGACGGTTTTCCATGGGTGGTTGGATGCCATCTGTATTGGCGTATCAACGCTACGGGTCTTATTGTCAGTGGGAAATAATAAGTGGCTTCCCCAGCACCATAACGTGTTGTCCTGCGCGACGGCACAGCTAGCACCAAGCTTTACATCTACAAACAGCCACTGTTTGCTTGACTTGACCATAATAGGTGTAGCACTTGTCTTATCTTTGGTCCCACCCCCTAATTGCCCACGCTCGTTGTTTCCCCAGCACCACAAAGAACTATCGCGTTTGATCGCGCAGGTATATTTAGCACTTATGGTCACTTGCCGCCAAGTCGCTTTTCCACCAACTAAATGGGGTGTGCCTGGCTTAATTTCGGACGATGCCCCCAGTTGGCCCTGGTCATTGCTACCCCAACACCATAAGCGATCATCCTTGTCTATGGCGCAGGTGTGGTCAATCCCTACCGCCACACTTTTCCAATCCGTGCGATTCCCTACCTGCACGGGGTTGGGAATGAAACCTCCGCTGGAAGGCAATATCAAGGCAACCGGCATCATTGCAGACCTAACGTTATCTTCCATATGAATATACAGTTGGTTGGGTTCACCGATTTGCAGTGCTTCATTGGCACCAAAGCACCATAGTGTACCATTGCGTTTTATTGCGCAGGCATGGGAGTCACTGGCGGCAACAGACACCCAATCACGATCGACCTTATCGCCAATTTGCTCGATCAGGGCTAAAAATGATTGCCTTCTTGATCCAGGCGATAGACTTTTGGTGACACGTCCCCAACACCACCATGAGCCATCATCTCTAATACCACAGGCACTTCCATACGATGCATCAAGCGATTTCCATAACCCAGCCCCAGACACGCGAGTGGGCGTGTGTGGTTTTGCATTTTTATCAATATCGCTGCGTAGCTGGTGTTTTATATCTTTGCCCCAACACCATCCACTGCCGTTGACCAACGTTGCACAGGTAAATCGCGCGCCCGCACCAACGGATGCAACATTGGCTTGGTCGTTAGAACCAGCTGACGCGTCCACTATTGCCAATAACAGCAATAGAGGCGCTGAAAACAAAAAAACGCCGAGATTTTTTTTATGCATTAATTTTCTCTGGTGACTGAGTGGTTGCAATTATTTATTGTGACAAACATAACAGGTATGCCGCTCGCCGATCAAATACGCTGGTATCAATTTACCCCGCAACCAACGTCGAATTTTTGTCTAGCCAAGCCGCTTATCGCAACTAGGGTCGGTTGACCATTGAGTTTTCGCGCTCTTTTTCCTGTGCCTGTATTCACCTATTCGATCAATTCAGTTCGCTACCCCTATAACACCACTGTTGATGGCGCAAAACTGGTGATGAACACGTTGTTGAATCGGTAATGTCTATTAAAAACTTGTCTGGACTTTGGTAATCCAACCAATTTTTCCAGATTTCAATACTGGGACCGGTTGATATTTACCGCATTTGAGCGATCTCACTGTTGTGTCTAAAAAATCGCCCGCCAAAGTGCGCGGTGTGTCGTTTAGTTATTATAAATAAGCAACGAGATGCCGAGTGGCACTTCATTTTCACCATAAAAGTGATGCAATCCAAAGGGTAGGGAGGATTTTTGCTTAAATATTTGTTTAAATGTCAACCACATCAGGAGTGGCATCATGCAACATTCGAGAAGTATTAGTACTACATCAGGTCATCAATATTAGCCCTTCAGGCTGACAACAAAGTATACTATGTGGCGCGTGAACAGCAGTCGGATTGTTCAATTTAGTACTGTTAACCCAAATGCTTGGTATTAAAATATTTCCCATTATTTGCAAGCCATGTAAAACCTGCATGCATAACGCTTATCAATGGATATTAAAACTTAAAATATCTCAAAGGAGAAAACAATGAGCATTACCTTACCCAAGCTCCCTTACAATGATGACGCGCTAGCCCCCCATATCAGTGCGACAACAATAGGCTTTCACCATGGCAAGCACCACAACGCCTATGTAACCAACCTTAATAAACTCATTGAAGGTACCGAACTGGCCGATGAAACCCTGGTTAATATCATAAAAAAAACAGCCGGTGATACCGAAAAAACCAGTATATTTAACAATGCCGCCCAGGTTTGGAACCACACTTTTTACTGGCAATCAATGAAACCCAATGGTGGAGGATTACCAACGGGCCGCATTGCAGAAAAAATTAACACGAATTTTGAAAATTATGACAACTTCGTCGAGCAATTTAAAAATGCTGGACTCACGCAATTTGGCAGTGGCTGGGCGTGGCTGGTGATTAAAAACCGTGAGCTTAGCATTATCAAAACATCCAATGCCGACACGCCTATCGCCCACGGAATAACACCTTTGCTTACAGTCGATGTATGGGAACACGCCTATTATCTCGATTATCAAAACGGGCGTGCAGGTTATCTTGACACGTTTATACAGCATTTAATTAATTGGGAATTCGCCAACACCAATCTAGAGGAATTACAAGACTAAGTGAGCAAACACATTGAGCTCGAGAGGGAAAACGGAGCTTATCGATATAACACCAGAAACATGCATCACCAGAAAACCGATGTTATATTTGGCTCCACGATGTTGGCAACGTAAATGAGTCCATATAAAAATACCATCGACTGGAAGGCATCGTGCCCATCCCTTTGTGGCGCACCCGCAGTCTTCGTTATAATCGTTTTCTGCAATGCATTGGCCGCCTTCTACTTCCAGGGCAGAAGTAGAAGGCATTCTATTCGTTCTTCACGCTCCAGGCTGGCGCGAACTCGATAGTGGCAAATCCATACGATCCTATCAACGGCCTGTATGCGCGCCATTGCCTGTGCTCAGAAAGAACCGAATCCAATAAAATTCAGCCAGTTAGCACCACTTCAAACGATCAATATTGAGCACCTAAACTCACTGTTAAAAGCAAGACAATAATAACCACGTTAATAGGCCAGCACGTTAATAGGCCAGAGCACATGCCGGTAGCGCCTAAGACTTAGTGTTAAACCAGACAACGAAACGGTCCCTCCCCCTTTTTTTTAAACTTTTAGATCCACACAGTAAATTACCACTCCAGAATGACTGAAAAATCATTCATTTAGCCGATTTCGATTTAAAGTTTTTTAGTATCGTACCGATAAATATACCCAAAGTGTTCGTGATTTAGGTCTTTAAAGTGCGTCACAATTGCTGGTCGTTAGGCACAACAACGCAACATGGCAGGCTCCATGTAAGGAGGAGCAACACCGCTATGGATAAAAAAGGGTGTGCTACAAATACCTCAATATCAAACGCTTTGGGTATATAAGCATTAGCACCCCGCTGCTCCAGTAACCCAATAATAACGCTATGAGGAAGTGAAATGTTGACCGCCTGCAAAAATACCCCTGCACTTATGACTCAATTTATCTGTTTCGCGTGTTTGGCCTTTGGCTTTCACTCATCAGCGGTGGGGGATAACACGAAAGACGCCCTCATGGGGGCGGGAGCTCATTTTGCCTGGATAGTATTTGACGCCCTAAAAGAAGATCTGGAAAAAGCAACAGGGCGGGAAACCATTTTGTTTGGCGAGAACTCCATGCTTGGCGTCGGGTGCAATGCAGGCATAAAGGCCGCGAAACAAAACACCTTAACACACGAGACATTTGGTTTTGTATGCTGCCCCTTATCCGACGACGAAATCAACAAGCATCAGCTCATTGTGTACCCTTTGGCAAAAGAACCCGTCCTTATATTAACCCATAAAAGCAATCCGGTGAATAATCTCAGTATCGAACAAGTTCGCAGCATTTTTCGCGGTGATATTACCAACTGGGAGGAAGTGGGCGGTGACGTGCGCCCTATAGTTCTTATTAGCCGGCTACATTGCAAATCAAGACCCGGGCATTGGAAAACTATTTTACCCGATGCAAAAGAGTTTCGTCAGGAACGCCTAAACGTCAAAAGTGCATCCGCGATGGTCCAGCGTATTAATGACTTTAAGGGCGCAATGGGGCATACCGGCTCAACCTGGAAATTTAAACCGACAGACGAAGTAAAGGCAATAACAATAGATGGTTACGGGCCTACGGCAAAAAACCTTAAAAGTGGCGCCTACCCTTTTTATCGGCAAATGTCTGCCATTACAACGAGAACCCCATCGACAGACGTTATTAAGCTCATTAAGGAGGCCCAAACAGGACCCGCTTTTCGCCGAGTAGCCGAACAATATCAATTATTACCATTAATGCCAAAACCACATATCACCTCACAAAAATAGCCTGCATGAAAAACAACGTTCGCACTGAGCCAGGTTATTGAGAGGGCTGTTTATGCTCCCCACGTATCGCCTGAGACTCATTGCGTACACCATTCTTTTAGTTTCTTTTTTAACAATCACAATGGCGTATACCTACTATTACTCCCGTGATGTCATATTGGAAGAAGCAGAAAATAGCGTCACCAACGCCTCATTGTTGCTTAATGGAAATATAGAACGGGAGAAAAAAGAGCTTCAACGATATACCGAAATCGTGCGCGATGACCTGCGGATAAAAGAATATGTATTTATGCTGGTTAAAGTAGGTACTGATAACGAAGCCCTAACATCACTTTATCACCGACAATATGACTGGCTCCCGGTTAAACGACACTTAATACTGGGCACTAACGGTACTATTTTACTTGGTAACAAACATGAAGACCTTGCCAACGCAGTCAAAAAGCATATAAGTATATCTGAAGAACGCGTATTCTACTCTCGACTGGGTAATGCCATAGAAATGATCACCTGGGCACCGGTGTATTACCAGGGGTCTCGCTTAGGCGTCATTGCATTAACGCATGTTTTTGACCACAGCTGGCTGGAAAAGCATTATCAATACAGCGGCGGCTATCTATTTATAGAAAGTAACGGCGTAATATTACTAAGCAACCTGCCCGATGCGGAAAACAAACCGTTTATACTGAAAGACGGCATGATGAACATTAGTGATGAATTTTATCAAATTCGGCCTATCTCATTATCGTCAAAACAGGACACTTCTCTCCATCTGTGGTACGGCGTTTCGATGCGCTCGCTACTGGCTAAATTGGAGCGTCATAGCCGTATTGTTTTATTGTTAACGTTATCCGGTGCAGGCGCCATATTGTGGCTAGGACTCATTATTGTACGTAACTTTAATAAACCGTTGTCAGAATTAATGCGGATTACGCGATCTGTTGCCAAAGGGCATTTGCCCGTTATGACACAAACAAAGAAAAAAAATGAAATCCATATGCTATCAAATCAATTCGCGGTAATGTTACAAGCCCTTCGCGAAAAACAGGAAGAAATCGATCGCGTTCACCAGGAATTGGAACAGTCCGCCATTACGGATTCATTAACACAGCTGTATAACCGACGCCACTTACAGGACGTTTTTCCCCGCCTCATGGCCCAGGCTCAACGCGATCATTTGTATTTGGCCGGCATTTTAATGGACCTTGACCATTTCAAACAAATTAATGACCAGCATGGACACCTCGCAGGTGACCAGTGCCTGACCCATCTATCACAATTGTTAAGGGATATTTCACGCACCAACGATTATGTGTTTCGTATCGGCGGCGAAGAGTTTTTGGTGTTAAGCGTTAACGATAGCCCTAAGGCCGGTCAGATTTTGGGGGAGAAAATCAGAAGCACACTGGAACAACACCCCGCTTCAGTCAAGGACACAATAATAACGATCACCACCAGTATAGGTATAAGCCACGTCAATAACTCGTTACATGCGGAAGAGGCATTAACCAGCCTGCTTTATTACGCCGACAAGGCACTGTACCAAGCAAAGGCCAATGGACGAAACCAGGTAAAGCTATACCCCCTCCAGACAGAGCACGACCCACGCACCATTTGGAACAATGTATCATAACCCTTGGCATGATCGTAACAAGACACTAATGCTTGGTGTCCGGCCCCGCTGAAGGAATATCGGTGGCAAACAACGCCTCAACATCAACACAATCGAATTCGTAATAGTGATTGCAAAACTGGCAATTGACACCAACCTTGGCATTCTCGTCCAGCACGGACTTCACTTCATCATACCCAAGCATACGCAGCATACCTCTAACACGATCCCGCGTACAGGTACACCGAAAGCTTACCGGCTCCGCATCAAATATCCGCACATCTTCCTCATGAAAAAGTCGGTAAATGACATTGGAAAAACTCAGTTCAGTGAGTTCCTCCTGGTCAATGGTGGCCGCTAACTGTGTTACACGGCCCCAACCATCATCGTCTTCATTGATGACATTGCTTTTAGCAGGCTGATTATCGCCGGGCATTTTCTGCAATAACATACCTGCGCTTTGGGTCTCATCAGTGTATAACCACAACCGGGTTTCCAATTGTTGTGAGCGCAGCATGTAGTCCTCTAACGCCATGCCAATGTCACCGCAACTCAAGTCAACAATGCCTTGATAACGCTCGCCAACCTCCGGGTCGATGGTGACGGCCAAAGTACCCTTGCCAACCAAGTCGAGTAAATCCGGGGAAGACACATCCCCCTGCCATTGGGCCAGGCCGCGTAAGGTGCGATCGCTGGTACTTTCCACCACCGCCATCGACAAAGGGCCATCACCCTGTATCTGCATAATAAGCGAGCCTTTAAATTTTAAGGTGGAAGACAACAGTACGGCAGCAGCGGCCATTTCCCCCAAAATATCCTGAATGGTATCCGGATATTCGTGGCGGCGGAGCATCTCTTGCCACGCGGCATTAAGATGAACCAATTCACCCCGGATTGATAAATTTTCAAACAAAAACCGTTGTAATAAATCGCGATCGTGCATAATTCTAACGTTAGATTGATTCAAGTATAAAAGGTGCTCTCGGCGCGCCCGGCTTCACAAAAAGCCTTAGATTAATACCGGCAGGTTAATACCGGCAGACTAATACCTGTAAGCTAATATCTGTACGCTAATACCCGTACGCTAATACCTACAGGCAAATACTTTTTAGGTTAGCAATACGTTGAGTTAAATTTAGCCGCCTTATTTTAATTTATCTTTTAGTAGCGTATTAACCTGCTGCGGATTTGCCTTGCCTTTGGATTGTTTCATAACCTGTCCAACAAAAAAACCGAACACTTTGTCTTTCCCCGATTGGTATTGCGCTACCTGTTGAGGGTTATTGGCAATAATTTCATCAATTATTTTTTCAATAGCACCACTATCGGTGATTTGCTTAAGTCCTTTGCTTTCAATGATGGCATCAGCATCGCCCTCACCCTGCCACATGGCATCGAACACTTCTTTTGCGATCTTGCCCGATATTGTGTTATCAGCAATACGGTTAATCATTCCCCCGAGCCTATCCGCCGACACAGGGCATTGCTCTATGGTCAGATCATTTTTATTCAATGCACCTAATAAGTCACCCATTATCCAATTAGCTGACATTTTGGGTTGCTGGGTCAAACCAACAACCTGCTCAAAATAATCAGCCATAAACCGGCTGGCGGTCAACACACCGGCATCGTAAGCGCTTAAACTAAATTCAGTTTCGAAGCGGCGCTGTTTCTCGACGGGCAATTCAGGCAAGGTAGCTCGTACCTCTTCGAGATATTGCTCATCCACTACCACGGGCAATAAATCCGGGTCGGGGAAATAACGGTAATCGTTGGCTTCTTCTTTGCTACGCATGGCGCGAGTTTCATTTTTGTTGGCATCATACAGACGTGTTTGTTGCAGAACCTCCCCGCCACCTTCAATAACATCAATTTGGCGCTCAACTTCCACGTTAATTGCGCGCTCAACATAACGAAAAGAATTAATGTTTTTCAATTCGGCACGCGTACCAAATGTCTGCTGTCCTTTAGGGCGAACTGACACATTGGCATCACAGCGAAAGGACCCTTCCTGCATGTTGCCGTCGCAAATTTCCAGATACTGCACCAAGGAATGAATTTTTTTCATATAAGCAACCGCTTCCTGCGCAGTGCGCATGTCCGGCTCGGATACGATTTCCAGTAAGGGCGTGCCGGCACGATTTAGATCGATGCCAGTTAAACCCTGAAAGTCCTCGTGTAGGGATTTTCCAGCATCCTCTTCCAAGTGCGCACGAGTGATACCAATCTCTTTGGTGGTGCCATCTTCCAGCACAATTTCGATACTACCCTTTTCCACAATAGGCAGTTCATATTGGCTAATTTGATAGCCTTTGGGTAAATCCGGATAAAAATAGTTCTTTCGTGCGAAAACAGAGTGCCGCGCAACATTAGCCCCAATCGCCAGACCAAACTTTGCCGCCATGCGCACCGCTTCGGCATTTAGCACCGGCAGCACCCCCGGTAAGCCCAAGTCAACCGCACACGCTTGTGTATTAGGCTCAGCACCATAGGCCGTTGAGGCCCCTGAAAATATTTTGCTCTTGGTTGCAAGTTGAGCATGGATTTCTAACCCGATAACCACTTCCCATTCCATAATCATTCCCGCTGCGAATTAGTAGTACTGATTTAACAAAGCCAATGGTAGTAACATTATTGTATTGTAATAACTATTGTATTGTAATAACTATTGCATTTTTCGGCCTTACCCTATTATTACCGAAGCCTCACTAAGCGACGGGTAACATTCATCGCGTTAATAATTTTCATTAGGCGCTTGCTGATGCCAATCCGTTTCTTGTTGAAATTGATGAGCAACATTTAGCAACTGCGCTTCTTTAAAATAATTACCAATGATTTGCAAACCAACCGGCAAGCCATTAACAAACCCCGCGGGTATGGAAATTCCTGGCAAACCAGCCAGATTGGTGGCAATAGTATAGGCATCCGACAGATACATAGTAACCGGATCGTTCATGCGTTCACCCAGCTTAAAGGCCGTGGTTGGCGATGTAGGCCCCATAATGACATCCACGTTCTGAAAAGCCCGTTTAAAGTCATCGCTGATTAAACGCCGTAATTTCTGCGCTTTTAAATAGTAGGCATCGTAATAACCGGCAGATAACACATAAGTACCCACCATTACCCGGCGCTTAACCTCCGGGCCAAAACCTTCGTCTCGACTGCGCTTGTAAAGGTCTTCCAGATCAACCGGATTGTCACAACGATAACCAAAACGCACACCGTCAAAACGCGAAAGATTTGAGGAGCACTCGGCAGGGGCAACAACATAATAAGTCGATACCGCCGTTTTGGTATTAGGCAGACTAATCTCAACCAATTCTGCCCCCATAGATTGATATCGCTTAATGGCTTCATCCACGACACTGGCAACACCATTATCAAGTCCGTCATCAAAATACTCTTTTGGCAAACCGATTTTTAACCCTTTAATTGACTGCTCAAGGCTTGCCGTGTAATCAGGTACCGGACTGTCTACCGATGTTGAATCCTTTTCGTCAAAACCAGACATAACATTCAGCAGCAACGCGGCATCTTCGGCAGTGCGTGTCATGGGACCCGCCTGATCGAGGCTGGAGGCAAATGCAATCATGCCGTACCGCGACACCCGCCCATAAGTTGGCTTAAGTCCGGTAATACCACACAAGGCAGCCGGTTGCCGAATCGAGCCCCCCGTATCAGTGCCTGTTGCACCAGGTGCCAGCCGTGCCGCAACCGCCGCAGCCGACCCGCCCGATGAGCCACCAGGTACCATTTCGGTATTCCACGGATTTTTAACGCAGCCGTAATAGCTGGTTTCGTTGGATGACCCCATAGCAAATTCATCCATATTGGTTTTACCCAAGGTAATTAATTGAGACCGCTTGAAATTGGCCACCACGGTCGCGTCGTAAGGGGAAACAAAATCATCTAACATTTTTGAACCACAACTGGTTTTGATGCCCTCTGTACAAAAAATATCCTTATGGGCAATTGGAATCCCCGTCAAGCGACCGGCCTCACCCTTGGCCCGTAACTGATCCGCTTCACGCGCCTGCTGAATCGCCAGTTCCCGCGTCACAGTAATATAACAATTGAGTGCATCGCTCAGCTTGTCTATTCGCTCAAGATAATGCTGGGTAATTTCTTCGCTGCTAAGCTCGCCCGAATCCAGTGCCTTGGCAAGTTCAGCCAATGTTTTGTTATGCATTATTACTCCACTTATCATTAATCAATGGCTCGCCTCCATCCTTAAATCGATGGCTTGCTTCGCCGAAAAATCGATTGAATACCAGAAACCCTGAAAATAGTCCTGAGCACGCCCATAAATCGTATAAAAAACAAACACACGAGGGTCTTCTACTTAATGCGATCACGCCCCACAAGGCTTAAAGACAAACATACCGCTACTTTCAATATCACAATGAACATCAAAATAAACGCCTCAATGTGCGACGATCTAATCTGACGCAACAAAAAATGTTAGCCCGGATCCCATTTGGCTTTATTCAATGACTTTCGGAACCAGATAAAGACCCGCTTCAATTTGGGGGGCAACTTTCTGAAATACGTCACGCTGATTGTTTTCACTAACCACATCGGGGCGTAAGCGTTGCACCGCATCCAAAGGATGCGCCATGGGCGTTACCCCATCGGTATCAATCCCGCTCATCTGCTCAACCAGCGCTAAAATATCCGATAGGCCCTGCCTATAACCAGGAATATCGTCCTGGTTAATTGCGAGTCTTGCAAGGTGAGCTATATTCTCTACATCTTGTTTTTTTAGTACCATAATGGTCGGTCCAGTTATTGCTAGCAATCTTTTGCCAGCATATTTGTTTTAGAGTCGATTTTAAGCCAATATATCTAAAATTTGAGACGTTAACACAATTGTTACCTTGCTCAAAAGCTTAAGCACTGATAAATTAGCGCATTCTTAACATTCACGAAAGAGTTCAATATCTTGGGATACTTTTCAAAATTACGTGGTGCATTTTCAAACGATCTGTCCATTGACTTAGGGACAGCCAACACACTTATCTATGTAAAAGGCCAGGGTATTGTCCTAGATGAGCCCTCGGTGGTAGCCATTCGCCTAGAACGAGGCACAGGCAACCCAAAAAACATAGCCGCAGTGGGTATCGAAGCCAAAAGCATGTTGGGCCGAACCCCCGGTAACATTCAAGCGATTCGCCCCTTAAAAGATGGCGTTATTGCTGATTTTACCGTGACAGAAAAAATGCTGCAGCATTTCATTCATAAAGTACACAAAGATAAATTCAAATTTCTGCACCCCAGCCCCCGGGTGTTGGTCTGTGTCCCCTGCGGATCTACCCAGGTCGAACGCCGCGCAATTAAAGAATCGGCAGCGGGTGCCGGTGCCCGTGAAGTATACCTTATTGAAGAACCAATGGCCGCCGCTATCGGGGCAGGAATGCCCGTCCATGAAGCCCACGGCTCCATGATCCTGGATATTGGTGGAGGCACCACTGAAGTCGCGGTAATTTCACTAGCCGGTATTGTCTATTCAGCCTCCGTTCGCATTGGCGGGGACCGATTTGATGAGGCTATTAGCAATTATGTGCGACGTAATTACGGTACATTGATTGGGGAATCCACTGCAGAGCGCATTAAACATGAAATCGGCAGTGCCTATCCTGGTGACGAAGTCCGTGAAATTGAAGTACGAGGACGAAACCTGGCCGAAGGTATCCCGCGCAGCTTTACGCTAAACAGCAATGAAATATTAGAGGCATTGCAGGAGCCACTGGCAGGGATTGTCGGGGCGGTAAAAACCGCGCTGGAAAAAACACCCCCCGAATTGGGTGCTGATATTGCTGAACGCGGTATGGTCCTGACCGGTGGTGGCGCATTATTGCGGGATTTCGATCGTTTGTTAATGGAAGAAACCGGTTTACCCGTTATTGTCGCCGAAGACCCACTCACTTGCGTTGCTCGCGGCGGTGGGCGTGCGCTGGAAATGATAGATGAATCAGGCGCCGAGGTATTCACTACTGAGTAACAATGTGCCAACGAGCAAAGCATCTCTGCCAACAACCCCACGCAACCTGTTTTAACCGATTTCAATGCGGGCTACGTCTTGCTTGGGGGTAACATCGTTTGAGAGTAACATCGTCTGAGGCCAACAAGACGTAACGATGTCTCCACCCATTGAAACCAATCGGGTGGTAAGCTGACTGCTTTTATATAGCTACTTTTATCGCTACTTTTATCCCTAAAGAAGCTTTGTTAAGATAGCTTATTAGGGCTAACACGCATCAATCTTGCATAGACGCTATAACCAACGTTGCCTGCCGTTAAGCAGCGTAAGAAGAATGCTTCAAAAATCTTTCGTTGTACACTATACAACCAAACAACAAGCCCCCTTAGTAAGATCGTTTAACTGAGGCGATGTTGTTTGGTGAAAAGCTAGTCAGTTAAACCCGGCTAGCTAAAGCTGCTAACTTAAGATCATAAACGTAAAACGAACAACCCCAAGCAAATTTATACGGAGTTTGAGATTAAACCACTATTTATACAAGGCCCTTCCATCGCAACACGCCTTACCCTTGTGTGCATTCTATCTATCGCCTTAATGGTTGCCGATCACCGCCAACATCACATAGAAACTATTCGGTCGATTATTTCAGTACTGGTATATCCGATACAATATTTGGTTAACTTACCCATCGCCGCCTCAGAATGGATGGGAGATAACCTCAGCTCCCGGGAGACCTTACGGGAGGAAAACGAGCGTTTACGCATGCAACACTTGTTATTCAAGGCCCAATTGCAAAAACTGGCCTCGCTGAAAGTTGAAAACATTCGTTTAAGAGAGCTACTCCAATCATCAAAAAAAATCGGTGAAAATGTACTGATCGCGGAACTGCTTGCAGTGGACCTGGACCCTTTTTCTCGCCAAATTGTCATTAACAAAGGAACCCGGGACAAGGTCTCCATTGGCCAACCCGTATTGGACGCAGAAGGCATTATGGGCCAAATTGTACATGTTGGTCCGTTTTCCAGTACTGCGATGCTCATAACCGATTCAAATCATGCTATTCCGGTACTTGTGAATCGTAATGGATTACGCGCAATAGTAGTGGGAACGGGTGCCCCGGATCAGCTTAATATACCCTATTTACCCAATAGTGCGGATATTACCGTAGGCGACTTACTCACCAGCTCCGGCCTAGGTGGCCGTTTCCCTCCAGACTACCCCGTAGCACGCGTGACTGGTGTGACTTTTGACCCCACGCAACCCTATGCCACGGTAACCGCGGAGCCCGTTGCCTTATTGGAAAGAAGTCAGGAAGTCTTATTGGTTTGGTTGGCAGAAAAAAATGCGATCGCGGCCCCCCAGGATAATGAGGGTATGAAAGACCGTGTCAACACGCCCCCCTAGAACATTAACATTTGAGCCGGATAATACAGTGCAACCAAGGAAACACAGTCAGTGGCGTTAGCAAAACAACAAGGCGGTGTCATTATTTTACTGACATTCATTATTGCCCTCGCGCTGATGATGATGCCTATGCCGGAATGGGCGGAAACCAGTCGCCCTCAATGGCTGCTTATGGTCACCATCTATTGGTGCCTGGCATTACCAGACCGTGTTGGCGTCATCATCGCCTGGTTAACCGGATTAGTACTAGACGTGGCTACCGGCTCCCTACTAGGGCAAAACGCCATCGGGTTCGCTATTGTGGCCTTTTTGGCGATAAAACTGCATTTGCGGATTCGGCTTTTCCCACAATGGCAACAAGCACTCAGTATATTAATACTGGTGGCCTTGTATCAAATTATTATCTTATGGGCCAAAGGATTTACCGGACAATCAGCCCAAACCTGGGCCTACTGGCTCGCTTCCGTTACCAGCATGTTGTTGTGGCCCTTTGTATTTACACTCTTGCGTGGTGTCAGGCGGTTTTATCGGGTACGTTAGCCGCCAATCGTCAACGAGCGTGGGGAAAGAGGACATGCCGTTACACCTAGCAAGCAACAGTAAATTAACAGCAGACCATCATTTAGTTAATAAGTAAGTTTGCAAACCATTGAGTTAACATCGTAAATGCAGTCAGGTATTACGCTAAAAGATCATTTTCGTGAAACGCGCATGTTTAATATTCGCGTCCTCATCACATTGGCGATCTCACTGCTGCTACTCCTGTTAATCATTGTAAGGCTGATTTATCTACAAATCGTTGATCACGAACTTTACACCACATTATCTGAAGAAAACCGTTTTTTTATCAGCGCCATCCCCCCTACCCGGGGACTAATCTATGATACAAACGACGTACTTCTGGCACAGAACCTCCCCGCATTTAACCTGGAGCTTATTCCGGAGCGTATCGAAAACATTGACAACACCATCGTCTCATTGGGCGAGATCATAGAAATTACCTCAGCGGACATAGAGCGCTTCAAGGAACAAATGGGGCAATATAATCGATTTAAATCCATTCCATTACGCACCCGCCTAAGCGACGAAGAAGTGGCCCGAATAGCGGTCAACCGCTACCGCTTCCCCGGTGTAGACATCGCTGCCCGCCTTATTCGCCACTATCCGCATGGCGAACTAACATCGCATTCTGTCGGTTATGTTGGTCGTATTAATGATAAAGAAACAGAGAACATCAACAAATCGAATTATGAGGGCACCAACTATATCGGTAAAACCGGCATTGAAAAATATTACGAAGACGTGCTGCACGGCCATGTCGGCGTGCAACAAATTGAAACCAACGCCCAGGGACGCTCATTACGTACTTTTGAACAGGTACCCGCCGAGCCCGGCATTAATTTACACCTATCAGTTGATGTGGCAATGCAAAAAATCGCACAAGATGCCCTGGGTGAAGAAAGCGGCTCCGTTGTTGCTATCGACCCCAAAACGGGCAACGTACTAGCCATCGTCAGCACCCCCGTATTTGATCCCAATTTATTTGTGTCCGGTATTGACCATGCGAGCTACAAAGCCTACCGGGAACATCCTCAAAACCCCTTGTTTAATCGGTCATTACGCGGCCAATACCCACCGGGTTCCACACTAAAACCGTTCTGGGGCTTAGCAGGCCTGGAATTTGGCGTGGCCACCAGCGAAATTAAAACCTTTTGCCCTGGCTGGTTCAGCCTGCCCGGTGATCGACATCGTTACCGTGACTGGAAAAAACAAGGGCACGGTAAAATGGATCTGCGCGACGCCATTGTACAGTCGTGCGATGTCTACTTTTACGACCTGGCATTAACCTTGGGTATCGATCGTATGTCGAAATTCATAACGCCATTTGGATTTGACAGCCCCACCGGTATCGATATCACCGGCGAACTCGGTGGACTAATGCCTACGCGACGCTGGAAACAAAAGCAACGCAATGAACCGTGGTATTTGGGAGAAACTCTCATCGCAGGAATTGGACAGGGCTATGTGCTAACAACACCACTACAATTAGCATCTGCGGTTGCCACTTTATCCAGGTCAGGGCAACGCATGATGCCCCGTGTAGTCACCAGACTGGAAAACACAAATACCGGCGTAGCACAGGACTTAGCGCCTGTGCGTCAATCGTCAGTTGCAATCACAGACCCGGAACACTGGCAAAAAATAATCGACGCAATGAAAGACGTTGCCCATCATTGGCGTGGCACCGCGTACCGAATCGGTAAAGACTCCAAATATACAATTGCCGGAAAAACCGGCACAGCACAGGTTTTTACCGTTAAGCAGGATGAAGAATACGACGGTGATAAAATCCCGAAAACCTTACACGATCATGCTTTGTTTATCGCATTTGCGCCAGTGGAAGACCCACAAATTGCTATCGCGGTTATCGTCGAACATGGTGGCCATGGCGGCTCTACCGCCGCACCAATCGCGAAAAAAATAATGGACTATTATTTATTACCTAAACTGGAAAAAGAAGCGGAAATAGAACCATCATCCTCATGAGCTTCCTCGATATCAATGTAAATGAATTTGGTGAACGCCGCCAGAGCCTGGCGGAATCACTGCACATCGACTTGCCACTGCTGCTAGGGCTATTAGCACTGGCAACCACCAGCCTGTTTATACTTTATAGTGCCAGTGGCCAGAATATGGAAGTAATCTGGAGGCAAACCATAAGGCTGGTGATTGCGTTCGGTATCATGTTCACGCTAGCGCAGGTCAGCTCCAACGCATTAAAACGCTGGACACCGTGGTTATACGCCATGGGCGTGATATTGTTAATCGCTGTATTGCTGGCCGGCGAAATTGGCAAAGGCGCACAACGCTGGTTGGATCTGGGCCTGTTCCGCTTCCAACCGTCCGAAGTCATGAAACTCGCGGTACCGTTAATGGTTGCCTGGTATTTATCAGAATACCCCTTACCACCCGATAGAAAGCGTCTTGCCATGACTATAATGGTTATAGCGATTCCATTTATTTTGATCGCTAAACAACCTGATTTGGGAACCTCACTCTTGGTAGCGGGAGCCGGTTTTTTCGCGCTGTTTTTTGCGGGACTGCATTGGCGTTTATTAGCGATAATGACGGGAATCATCGCCGCCAGCGCACCACTCGCCTGGTACATGATGCATGACTATCAGCGACAGCGAGTATTAACCTTTTTAAACCCTGAACAAGACCCCCTCGGAACCGGGTACCATATAATACAATCTAAGATTGCAATTGGCTCCGGAGGTCTTTACGGTAAGGGCTGGCTTAACGGCACACAATCACAACTCAACTTTTTGCCGGAACGTTCAACCGATTTCATCTTTGCAGCCTACGCAGAAGAATTCGGTTTTATCGGAATATTAGTATTAATGGCCATTTATTTGTTTATATTAATCCGTGGCCTGTTGATTGCCGTGCAAGCCCAGGATACGTTTACCAGGCTGTTGGCAGGCAGTTTAATCATGACGTTTTTTATCTATGTATTTGTAAATATGGGCATGGTCACCGGCTTATTACCCGTGGTAGGTTTACCCCTGCCACTGGTGAGCTATGGAGGCACATCAGTGGTTACCCTCATGGCTGGATTTGGTATCCTTATGTCTATACACACTCACAGAAAGCTTCTACCCAGGTAACTTAATATGCCCGACTCTATACTGAAGAAAATGATCCAATTGAAAGTCCATTTGCAGGAAAAACAACGCTCCAGGCCCGACAAACGCCTGAGCGGCGGAAAAACCCTAATGCTGGCAGGCCTGGGCCTAACGCTTCTTACACCATTAGCAACCATCGCCGATGTCAGCAATCGCAAAGACGTGGGCGAGTTTATCGATCAAATGGTGGAAAAACATCAATTTGACCGGGCCAAACTAACCCAGGTTTTTTCTAACGTTAAAATCAACGAGTCAATCATCGAATCAATAACACGACCTGCCGAAGGTAAACCTTGGCATCAATACCGCCCCATTTTCCTGACCGAAAGCCGCATAAAAGAAGGGGTCGAATTCTGGAACGAAAATGCCGCTGAATTACAACGAGCTTATGAAACCTATGGCGTACCACCGCATATTATTGTGGCCATTATTGGCGTTGAAACGAAATATGGCCGCTACAAAGGCAAATATCCCGTCATCAATGCCTTAACCACGCTTGGTTTTGATTACCCCAAACGCAGCAAATTTTTCAAGCGTGAATTAGAGGAATACTTATTATTGGCTCGTGAAGAAAAAATAGACCCCATGAGCATGAAAGGATCCTATGCCGGCGCGATGGGTAAACCACAATTTATCGCCAGCAGTTATCGGGCCTACGCCCAGGACTTTGATGGCGACGGTAAACGTGACCTGCTCAATAGCACCGTCGACACCATTGGCAGCGTAGCCAACTACTTTAAACGCCACAAATGGTATAAAGACGAACCGGTTGCCAGTCTTGCCTCCGTTAAAGGCACCGAATATAAAGCCGTGGTAAAAAAAGGCATAAAACCCAACATTAGCCTGAAAAAACTAAAGAAAAAAGGCGTGTCCATTAACGAACAGCACACCCCGGAACAAAAAACCGCCTTGATCGAACTTGAAACCAAAGATGGCAAAGAACACTGGGTTGCGTTCAATAATTTTTATGTCATCACCCGTTATAATCATAGTCAGCTCTATGCCATGGCGGTTTTTCAATTGAGCGAAGCCATTACCAAACGACGTGCAGAAACATTAAACAATAAAAAGAACAAAAAGGTAGCCTCTAAATAAGCTTATGGAACAAAACAACGCTGTAAAAGCTATCACTAAAAATTTTCGTAAAGCCGCTATATTGTCACTGGCAGGTGCCATCATTCAAGGCTGCTCTATGCTCGGCGAAAAAAGGGATGGAGCACCCGACAAAGAGATGGACTGGACGAACATCCCCAACCCCGTACCACGCGATGAACCCCGCAGCAAGCGGGGCAATCCTGACAATTATGAGGTGATGGGAAAACGATATTTCGTAAAACAAGAACCCGAGGGTTACACGCAACAGGGAATTGCCTCATGGTACGGTACCAAATTCCACGGCCGTCTCACCTCCAGCGGTGAAGTCTATGATATGTATAAAATGACAGCAGCCCATAAAACATTACCCATACCAGTCTATGTTAAAGTCTCCAATATCGACAATGGCAAAGAAATTATCGTCAAGGTAAACGACAGAGGCCCCTTTATCAGTGGACGCATAATTGATTTGTCTTATGCTGCAGCAAAAAAATTGGGCATCACGCAAAAAGGGACCGCCAACGTGGAAATTAAAACCCTGAGCGCCGCCATTCCACCGGGCAACTCGCAATCCACCGCCGGCACTACCCCGCTCAGCATTGAAGACAATAACAAACAATATTTTCTCCAACTGGGAGCTTTCTCACAACGAATGCTTGCGGAGCAACTCGCGGCAAAACTAATATCATTACCGGTTGAACCCGTGATTATCACCCATTCAACCCGAAATCAAAATACGCTTTACCATGTTCGTGTTGGGCCATTTCGGACAGAAAATCAACTGGCGGTTGCTGAATCACAGCTAATACAGCAAGGTATCACTAATACGTATACAATTAGCGAACCACTACCCGGTAATCAGTAATCAGTAATCAGTAATCAGTAATCAGTAATCAGTAATCAGTAATCAGTAATCAGTAATCAGTAATCAACAATACCCACAATAATCCCAACACGCAAAATGACAGTGCTATGCAAAACATTGGTATCAAACTAACCGGAATACTACTATTCCTGGCAAGCCTGAACACCCATGGGGCGTTACAGCGCATCCCTAACCCGCCCAACATCAATGCCACGGGTTATATATTACTCGATGTACACAGTGGGCATGTTATTGCTAAAAACAATCCCAACGAGCGCATGGAACCAGCCAGCCTCACAAAAATGATGTCATCGTATATTGTTGCAGACGCCATCAAAAAAGGCGACATCAGCACCAGCGACAAAGTTAAAATCAGCAAAAAAGCCTGGCGCATGACCGGTTCACGCATGTTCATAGAAGTGGGGAAAGAAATTCCCGTAGCAGAATTACTGCTGGGCATGATCGTCCAATCAGGCAATGATGCCACCGTGGCCTTGGCAGAACACATTGCCGGCAGTGAAGATGCCTTTGTCATAACAATGAACAAAACAGCGAAAAAACTGGGGCTAACCGACACGCACTTTGTGAACGCGACAGGCCTACCGCACGAAGACCACTATTCAACACCAAGAGACATGGCCATGATGGGGTTAGCCTTAATTCGCGACCATCCCAGCCACTACGAAAATTACTCCATTAAAGAGTATACCTTCAACGATATTAAACAATTTAACCGCAACCGGTTATTATGGAAAGACGAAAGTGTCGATGGCATTAAAACCGGCCATACAGAATCCGCGGGGTTTTGCCTCGTCTCATCGGCAAAACGCGGTAGTATGCGACTCATCTCCACAGTACTGGGCACCAAAAGTAAAGCCGCGAGAACAGCGGAAAGTCAAAAATTATTAACCTACGGTTTTCGGTTTTTCGAAACCCACAAACTGTACTCATCCAATGATGAACTTACACAAACCCTTATCTGGAAAGGCGATACAGACAACCTGCCCCTAGGCATCGTCGAAGACCTGTATATCACAATACCACGTGGGCAATATGATAAACTCGATGCCAACATGAGCATCAAATCAACCATTATCGCACCGGCCAGTATCGGAGAAGTCTTCGGCACGGTAAGCGTAATGCTCGGCACCCAATCTGTTGCAAAGCGCGACCTGGTTGCCTTAAACGATATCAATACCGGTAGCTTCTGGAAGAACCTGATAGACTCCATTAAACTCTGGTGGAAAAACTTTTAACCCTACACATACAAATCTTTAAACATGGCAATCGTATACTTAAACGGGCAATTCGTTCCGGAAGACCAAGCCCACGTTTCCGTGCTGGACCGTGGTTTTATATTTGGCGATGGCGTATACGAAGTTATCCCCGTATACGGCGCTCGATTGTTTCGGCTCGACGAACATATTGACCGACTCGACAATAGCCTCAACGCAATACGACTGACAAACCCATTAACTCGCCCGCAATGGAAAAACCTGCTAACGACCCTTGTTGAACAAAACGGCACTGGCGATCTGGCCGTTTACCTGCAGATTACTCGTGGCGTTGCCAAACGAGACCATGCATTGCCCAGCGAACCAAAACACACCGTATTTGCCATGGCAAATCCTCTCTCGCCCCCCAATAAAGCAGAATTACTTAACGGCGTTGCGGCAATTACCCACGACGACTATCGCTGGAAAAATTGCCATATAAAAAGCATCAGTTTATTGCCCAACATATTGCTACGCCAGCAAGCCATTGACGCAGGCGCCCTGGAGACCATTCTAATTCGCGACGAAGAAGCCACCGAAGGTGCCGCCAGCAACTTATTTATTGTAAACAACGGTACCATTATCACGCCGCCTAAGGGACAGTTCTTATTACCCGGCATTACGCGCGACCTGATACTGGAGCTGGCGCAAAAAAACAACCTGGCACACCAGGAAGCCTCCATCTCAGCAACACAATTGCAACAGGCGCAGGAAGTCTGGCTAACCAGCTCAATGAAAGAAATTCTGCCGGTAACCCGTCTGGACGACGCCCCCGTCGGTGACGGTAAAGCCGGACCGGTGTGGTCAACGATGTTTGACCTATATCAGGACTTCAAACAACAATTACGTACCCAATCTGCCTGACAGCACTATCGCTGCGCATTAGCCGGGAACAACCTTAAGATAGCATTAATAACCACCATGCAAAATGATAATGAATCAGCGATAACGTTTCCCTGCGAATTCCCCATTAAAGCCATGGGGCTCGCTATACACGACATGGAAACCATCGTATTGGAAATCGCCCAACGCCATGTGCCAGAGATTGGGAAAAGCGCGTTTGCTAAACGCCCCAGCACAAATGGTAAATACCTGTCGATCACCGTCACCGTCACTGCCAAAAGTCAGCAACAACTGGACGCCATTTATTACGACTTAACCGCCCATGAAAAAATCATTATGGCGTTGTAGTTTCCATTGATTGCGGACAAGCGAACACCTGTAACATGATCATTCGCGATCTCGGCCGATGCAACTACCAACAGGTGTGGGACAACATGCGCGCATTCACGGACACGCGCGACCTCAATACCACAGATGAAATTTGGCTTGTGGAACACCCGCCGGTATTTACCCTGGGATTAAATGGCAAAGCCGAACACATTCTTAATGCAGGCGACATCCCTATTGTTAAATGCGACCGAGGCGGGCAAGTCACTTATCACGGACCTGGCCAACTGGTGGTTTATACATTGCTCGATTTAAAGCGCTTGAAATTAGGCGTCAAACAGCTGGTAACCCGACTGGAACAAGCGGTCATCGATTTTTTGAGCTCACAGCATATCAATGCCGCAAGAAAGGCCAATGCACCTGGTGTTTATGTTGACGGTGCGAAAATCGCCGCCCTTGGGTTACGTGTCAGGCGAGGCTGCAGCTACCACGGCCTAAGCTTGAACGTAGACATGGACCTGAAACCTTTCTCTCGCATTAACCCCTGCGGCTACGAAGGCTTGGTATCGGTGCAACTTAGAGATTTACTAAACCTAAAAAAAAATGTCATCGATTTCAATGTGATTAAAGCAGAAATAACCTCCAGGTTAGAGCAGCAAATACTAAACTGCGACTAAGCCCAGCTATGCTCAAGTAACGTGGATTGAAAGCAGGTTAACGCTCACACCATATCCTTATGTTCTACAACGTTTTTACCTGGTGTTTTTGACAACGTGGTGTTTTGACAACGTAGTCGATAGCCTGACGCGCAGCCCCTGACGACAGCGATTATATTGATTTTTGTCAACGAAACACAACTAACTACATTCCATGTCACTAAACAGTTATAATTAAGTTACATTACTGCTCAACCTGATCTATCTGGCACAATCCGTTTATTAGTAGTTGTGATAGCAGTTTTCCTAAGCACGTATATAAACAAGACAGGCATAACAGTGAAAAACCGCCAAATTACGTCAACCCTCATGTGGCCGAGCGGGCACCAGTAAGTAACTAAATAATACAACCACGACATAAAGATTAACCATGACTACACCCCCTAAAAAAGTCGAACCCGGCGTCGCCCTGCGCGGTGCAGATAAAGTTGCCAGAATTCCCATCAAAGTTGAGCCAACGCAAATAGCACCGCGTAAACCACGCTGGATACGCGCCAAAGCGCCCAGTGGCCCTGAAGTCATGCGGGTAAAAAAACTATTGCGGGACAACAACCTACACACCGTATGCGAAGAGGCATCGTGCCCCAACTTAGGTGAATGCTTCGGCCATGGCACAGCCACGTTTATGATTATGGGAGATATTTGTACTCGTCGTTGCCCATTTTGCGATGTGGCACACGGTCGCCCCAACGCGCTGGATGCCAATGAACCCCAGCAACTGGCCGACGCCATAAAAATCCTCAATTTAAAGTACGTAGTCATCACCTCTGTTGACCGGGACGACCTGCGCGATGGTGGTGCGCAGCATTTTGTAGACTGCATTACCGCTGTACGCACGCACTCCCCCCAAACAAAAATAGAAATTTTAGTACCGGATTTTCGTGGTCGCATGGACGTTGCCTTAAGCATCATGGAGCAAGCCCAGCCTGATGTGTTTAATCACAATTTGGAAACCGTACCCCGTTTATACAAAAAATGCCGACCAGGCTCCGACTACCAATGGTCTCTTGAGCTGATAAAACGGTTCAAGCAACGGTACCCCAACATTCTCACCAAATCAGGCTTAATGTTAGGTTTGGGGGAAACCAAGGAAGAAGTCGTCCAGGTCCTGCAAGACTTACGTGATCACTTGGGCGATATGATCACCTTGGGACAGTACCTACAACCCAGTCTGCACCATCTGCCGGTAGCGCGCTTTGTAACACCGGAAGAATTTGATGAACTTGGGGATATCGCAAAGCAGATGGGCTTTAGCAATGTGGCCAGCGGCCCCATGGTACGCTCCTCATACCACGCAGACCTGCAAGCCGCCGGTAAAGATATCGCGTAGTTACCGTACCTCCTTAAAATTCAATCTCAATCTCATCAATCTGCCTTCCAGCCAATAAACACCGAGCAAATAAACCTCCAACAGTAGACACAAATCTGATCTTAACGGACCAATTAATAAGACTTATGAGTAGGACCTTAACCCCTACTCTTAATAAAGTATTTTTATGCCCACGAAAACACATACAAATATGTTTTTGTGTCAAAAAGGACTAAGGTTGGATACTAAACCGGTTCCCAACGATGGGAAAACAGGCAAGGCCAAATACTTTATATATAAGTAATACGGTATATAAATATAGTACGGCCACACACAACAAGAGAGATTACAATGTCTACATTAGTACGTCCTCATGGTGGTTCTGAACTAAAACCCTTATTACTAGAGGGTGCCGCATTACACACCGAAATTGCCAACGCCGCCTTACTCAACAGAATATCTATTACCTCCCGCGAAGCCGGCGATATTATTATGCTCGGCATTGGTGGTTTTACCCCGCTTGATGGTTTTATGACCCGCACCGACTGGAAGGGGGTGTGCGACAGTATGCAATTGACAAACGGTTTGTTCTGGCCGATTCCCATCACCCTCTCCACCGACACAACCACCGCAGCCACTATAAATGAAGGTGACAAAATTGCGTTATACGATCCACAACGCAAAATCACCCTCGCCACCATGCAAGTCAGCGAAAAATACACTATTGATAAAGCACACGAATGCCAGCAAGTTTACAAAACCAACGATGAAGAACACCCCGGTGTAAAAATGGTTTTGCAACAAGGCGAGGTAAACCTTGCCGGTTCTATAAAAGTATTATCGTTGGGTGGTTTTCCCGAAGAATACGGTGACCAGTTCCTTACGCCTGCACAGACCCGGGCGCAATTCGAACAACGAGGATGGAAAACCATTGCTGCATTCCAAACGCGAAACCCCATGCACCGCTCTCACGAATATTTAGCTAAAATTGCAATCGAAACCCTCGACGGAGTGTTAATTCATTCACTGCTCGGCAAGTTAAAACCCGGCGATATCCCCGCCGACGTGCGCAGCAAAGCCATCGGCACACTAATCGAACAATATTTTGTAGATAACACCGTCATTCAGGCCGGCTATCCATTAGATATGCGTTACGCCGGTCCACGCGAAGCCTTATTGCATGCTTTATTTCGGCAAAATTACGGCTGCTCACACTTAATTGTGGGGCGTGATCATGCCGGTGTGGGAGACTACTACGGCCCTTTTGATGCGCACCATATTTTTGATGAAATCCCCAAAGATGCACTGGAAACACAGCCGCTAAAAATCGACTGGACATTCTGGTGCCACAAATGCGGCGGCATGGCATCGATGAAAACCTGCCCTCATGATGCGGAACACCGCTTATTACTCTCAGGCACTAAATTACGTAAAGCATTATCGGAAGACACCGCCGTGCCGGATAACTTTAGCCGCCCTGAAGTGCTGAAAATTCTACGTGAATATTATGCTGGCCTCGCGCAAGAAGACAGAGTCGACATTAAATTGGCAGGACACTCTGCCAAATAGACATACGTCAATGAAATTAACGATGGCAGGAACTACTATTATCTAAAATATACACTTAGCACATACCCTTTTAGAGCGATATTGGTAGTAATAATTTATATCAACTATCTTATATCAATAACATCCACTCAATAAGTTAAGGAGACAACTCACCATGCCAACCTATGTACGCACTGACAAATGTGATGGCTGCAAAGGACAGGATAAAACCGCCTGCATGTATATTTGCCCGCATGATTTAATGAAGTTGGACAAGGACGGCTCTGAAACCGGCCACGCCATGAAAGCCTGGAACCAAGAACCAGAGCAATGCTGGGAATGTTATTCCTGCGTTAAAATTTGCCCACAACAAGCCATTGAGTGCCGCCATTATGCGGATGTTGTTCCGCTCGGCGCCTCCGTACAACCCTTGCGTGGCACCGACTCTATTATGTGGACCATTAAATTTCGCAACGGTAATATGAAGCGTTTTAAATTTCCCATTCGAACCACTCCCGAAGGCTCAGCAGAACCTGCCGCCGGGCTACCTAATCCTGATGCGGGTTTATTCGACGACCCCAATACACTTTTTAGTCAGAATGCGCATGTATTCGATAAAAGTCAGTTTAGTAGCAGCTAATTTAGGGCGCTTAATATAGTAGTCGTTAGTTTAGTAGCGATCAGCTTAGTGGCGTTTAATGTTGTCATCATTAATTGATTTGCCGCTACGGTACGCACTATTTGCATTGGAAACCGGTTTGACGTTATTTACCTTCAAGAATACAGAAAAAAATAGAGGACAGAAGAATGGCCGAATTTGGAAATCCTGACATTATTGAGGAAGAAGTAGATATTCTCATTATAGGTGGCGGCATGGCTGCTTGTGGATGTGTAACTGAAATGGCCCGATGGCCGCAAAGCAAAGACCTCAAAATTAAACTGGTAGACAAAGCGGCAATGTCGCGCTCCGGTGCCGTTGCCCAAGGTCTGTCTGCAATCAACACGTACATGGGCGAAAATGATCCAACCGAATATGTACGTTATGTACGCGGTGACTTAATGGGCATTACCCGTGAAGATCTGGTGTTTGATGTGGGTCGCCACGTGGACTCATCCGTGGAATTGTTCGAAGAATGGGGATTACCAATCTGGAAACAACCCGGTGATGAGGGTAAAAAGCTCAAAGATGGGGGCAAACCGGTGCGCTCTGGCAAATGGCAAATCATGATTAATGGAGAATCCTATAAATGGATTGTCGCCGAAGCCGCAAAAAAAGCCATCGGACTGGAAAATATTGAAGAACGTATTTTTATCGTTCGCCTGGTGAACGATAAAAATGACCCGACTCGTGTAGCAGGTGCCGCCGGTTTTTCAGTACGCGATAACACCGTTCATATCTATAAATTTAAAGCCTGTTTGTTAGTGTGTGGTGGTGCAGTTAATGTATTCCGCCCGCGATCCGTCGGCGAAGGTACCGGCCGCGCCTGGTATCCTGTCTGGAATGCGGGATCAACCTACGCCATGGCAGCAGAATGCGGCGCCGAGCTCACGTTAATGGAAAACCGTTTTGTACCTGCCCGTTTCAAGGATGGTTATGGTCCGGTAGGCGCGTGGTTCTTACTATTTAAAGCTCAAGCCATGAACGCCATGGGCGAAGACTATCAGGTCAAAAACTATGAAGACCTTGCCGTATATGGGTACGATGCATACGCCAGTGGCCATAAAATGGGAACCTGCCTGCGTAATCACTTAATGTTAAAAGAAATGAAAGAAGGCCGCGGCCCTATTTTTATGGACACACCGACGGCGATGGCCAACCTGGCAAAAAACATGACGCCAAAGGAAATTAAGCATCTCGAAGCCGAAGCCTGGGAGGATTTCCTCGACATGACCATCGGCCAATGCGGTGTTTGGGCTGGTGAAAATATCGAGCCGGATAAGGAGATGTCGGAGTTAATGCCCACAGAGCCCTACTTATTAGGCTCACATGCAGGCTGCGCAGGCATATGGGTATCCGGACCGGAAGACGTGCCCGGCACACCAGAACATTATCACTGGGGCTACAACCGCATGAGCACCGTTAACGGTTTGTTTACCGCAGGTGATGGTGTCGGCGCTTCCGGCCATAAATTTTCCTCCGGCTCCCATGCCGAGGGTAGGATTGCCGCCAAAAGCTTAATTAAATTTGCGTTAGACAACAAAGACTGGAAGCCCGAATTGTCACGCAGTGTCGATGAACTTGTCGAAGAAATTTACCGCCCAGTGCGTAACTTTATGGAGCATAAAGATTACACCACCGCTATTGACATAAACCCACATTATATTACGCCAAAAATGTTGCAATTTCGCTTGCAAAAAATCATGGATGAGTATGTTGCTGGAACATCCACCTTTTACCAAACCAATGCTGCCAGCTTAAAGGTAGCAGAGAAAAAGCTCGGCATGATAAAGGAAGACTCACTAAAAATGCGCGCTAAAGACCTGCACGAACTGCTCAGAGCGTGGGAAAACTATCACCGTATTCTTGCCGCAGAAGCACACATGAAACATATCCAGTTTCGCGAAGAATCCCGTTATCCCGGTTATTATTATCGCGCTGACTTTCTGGACATCGACGATGCAAATTGGAAGTGCTTTGTTAATTCTCATTATGACCGCAACACCTCGGAATGGACCGTTAAAAAAGTCAAATATACACAGTTGGTTATACCCAGCGATGAAGAGCCGGAAGGTATGCAACGACTCGGTTGTGAGGTTTAATACGCGCTTTTATTAGTCCGTTTATGCAATGCACTATATAGCACACCGGGTAACTTACGTTACCCGGTTTTTTTATCTACACCAACCGAAAACCATTATCAAACTATTAGTAAACTATTAACTAACTACTAACTAACTATTAATAAAAAACCACCAAAGACTGGCCTTTAAGCGCCGTAAGTCTGTTAAAATAGAATAAAATTTAGACGCTTTATAACCTGACATTAGAATTTCGAGCCAAACACGAAACAACACCTTGCCTGCAACCCGAAAGGTACTATTATGAGCACAAACAATCATCCCGACTTAAACGACGCGGCCACATTAACGGGACCAGGCGATACAGACCAGGAATTTGAAATTCCGTTTAAATCTCCCGTCAAACCAGTACAACTCAGTCTGGATGACACAATTCAATTCCATTGCCATAAAAATATCGCCTGCTTTAATAAATGCTGTAAAAGTATTGAAATACAACTCACTCCATACGATATTATTCGCCTCAAAAAACACATGAACCTCGAATCCAGGGAGTTTGTTGCCCGTTATACCATCCCCTTCGAAATGGATGCCCAGGCAATGCCAGGATTGCGTCTGACCAGCAAGCCCGGCACCACAGAATGTGTGTTTCTCGAAGAAGACGGTTGCAGTGTTTATGAGGATCGGCCAACGGCCTGCCGCTATTACGCGCTAGGCAGCATGGGCGTGCGTAAGAAGGAAGGCAAACAGGTCGACGACATTTTTTTTGTTGTTAAAGAAAACCACTGCTTGGGCCACGAGGAACCCCGCCAACTCACCGTTAGGCAATATCGTGATGAACAAGGCTTCGAAAAATATGACGAAATGAACACAGAATGGCGCGACATCATTATCAAAAAACGTTCCAGCGGCCCCACGGTTGGTATGCCCAGCACTCGCAGTATGCAGTTGTTTGATATGTGCAGTTACGACCTGGATAGTTTTCGAGACTTCATTCAGAGCAGCGGCTTCACCGACATTTTTGATCTGGACAATAGTACACTAAACACCTTAATCAGCGATGACGATGCCTTGTTACAATTTGCCATGCGTTTTTTGAAGCAGGTGCTTTATGGTGAACACAGCATCCCTTTCAAACAAGGTGCCCGAGAAAAGCGTTACCATGAACGGCAGGAAATTACGCAGGCCCGACGCCAGGCAGAAGTGACAGAACACCGATCTAAAGACCCTTTGGAGAGCGTAATCGACGACTAAGCGCGAAAGCTACTTATAAGTTACTAAGAACGCCACGCACTTACCTTACTGGGTTTTTTACCGACCCAGTAAGATAACCGTCCAAGCAACATTCAGTTTACCTCGTTATTCACCGGGGCATTATGCACATGCAATACTACCAATAGATAAACCATTGCCTGTGCTCATCCTGAGCTACCTGCACATCAACACTAACCCATTCACTTTCATCCGCTTTATCCTCCCAATGATCCACCAGATGCTGCACTTCGATACGTGCAGTGGCCTTGTGCAGTTTAATGTCATGGCTGGTTTTTAGTACCCTAACCGTAAACTCAGGGTATTTCTCAAACAAATCTTTAACCAACTTTTTTTTACTGTTATTAAAGTGGCTAATGGTGTTTATTCTCTTAAAATCGCGTTTTTCCAGGCCAATTTTCAACTCTGCAAGTAAGGCAATGATTTGCCGAGGCTCATCTTTCATTATTTGTTTTTTCGAAGCGATTTGGTTTGCAAGTTCAGCCGATCGTTGTTCCCCGTAACCAATATCCAATAATATCTCCACGATACCCTCGGCCTTAGCAAATGCATCACTACTAAAATGTTGGGTATATTGTGAGATATAGTAATCATAAACACGCTCAACACCAGCCGCCGCTTGTTTGTTTTCTGGATTCAGAGTTAACACATTGCGGTACCGCGCAAGGGCATTAGCGCTTTTAGGTTTAATAAGCCGCCCACGTATAAAATCACGCTCCGCAGCGTTCAATAATTTCTTTATCTTTTTGCGCTTAGAAACTATCGCACTTAATTGGGGTTCAACCTTGGCCAGTATTGCGGCATCAGGGTTTATTTTTTCTATTTTCTCAAACGTATTTTCTGCTCGCGCAACCTGCCCCGCCTTTAACTGGTTGCGCAATATCTCAGAGAGTTTTTTAACAAGATTATCCAATCCCGCCCGGGCTTTTACATTGCTGGGATCTAGCACCAACACTTTATTGTACATTGCCAATGCATTTTCAGTCCCGGGCTTCGTTAACCTGTTTTTTGAAAAATAATGCCTGGCCAGATCCAGGTTGCGCCGAATATCTAACAACGCCTTGTCATGCGCATCAAACTGCACTTGCAACGTAGCCACATAATGCGCATCAATGGGAATCATTTTAAGACTGGAGAAATAGGCTTGCGCCTGTTCCCACTGCCCTGCGTCTATATTCTCAGACACCAGGTCGGCATAGTGCGCAGCGATGCCCAACAACCCTTTGGTTGCAGCAGAATGATCAGGCGCCAGGGTCAATATTTTGTCATATTGAAATACGGCATTATTACCTTCCGGCTCAATGTATCTGCTTTCAGCCACATCCAACTCGGCTTTTCGTAGCAGGCTACTAATCAGTGTCTGTTTCGCCTTAGCTATTTCAATCGACGACATTTCAGGCGAAACAACATTATCATCCACTAACTCAACAACATCATCGCTAACATTATTATGCTTTGGCGCTGACGATCCAGGCGTATTTACCACGATATTTTTTTCAGAGATTGGACCACTGTTATCCACAGACAAAACAATAGCACCGGCCACAACCACCAAAGGCACGCCCAACGCCGCAGCAAAAGCCGCTTTAGGTCTTCGCATGACCACTGCCGCTGATGCCTTAAAATAGTTAACGATTGACGACCAGGCTTGCTGCCAACGTGTTTTAACAAGCGTCAATAGCGATAAGGGTGTTGGTGTTTGATTATCAGACACATGGGGACGTCGATCATCAACATGCTCAGTAGGTTGCTGGGCTTGCGTTTTGCCGGCACCTGTCACCGGTCGACGAAACTGTACACGCGTACTATCATCATCGACTACATCATCGATAGCATCATCAACAGCAGCCCCCCCTGGCGTTGCCATATTCTGCGCCGCCGCTACCGCCCCTCCTTCACCTGCGACCAAGGGTTTATCACGCGCCGCATGTTTCCCGGTGCTGGCTTTAGAGGTAACACTTGATGGCTCGTTATCGCGGGGTGTATCGGAAGTCCCAGATGTAGCGTATAACGCTGGTGGCAAAACAGGTACATCAATATTTCCTGACAACATGTCCGCCCACTGCAACACCGTTTGCGGCCGCGCTTCCGCCTGAAACATTAAGGCATGGTCAATTGCTGTTAAAAAATGAGCGGAAAATCCAGGGGGAGCCAACTGGCTCAACGGCTGATAGATATCGGTCCCCTGCTTAATCAGGCCGGAACCACGTTTCAGTGCATCGGCAGGCTTTTCACCGGTAATACAAAAGTACAACGATGAACCCAAGCCATAAATATCAGTCCAGGGGCCTTGTTCTTCTTCTGATTCGTTGTACTGCTCAAAGGGGGCATAACCCGCGGTGATCAGGCTGGTGAGTGCCCGTGTGCGGTTACTAAGCGTCTGGCGCGCAGAACCAAAATCCAACAGTACAGCCGAATCATCACGTCGCACATAAATATTGGAGGGTTTTATATCACGGTGGATGAACCCTTCCCGGTGTACTAATGAAAGGCCCTCTATGATTGGAAGAAATACCTGTAATAATTCAGCTTCTGTAGCCGCTGTTTTCTTGTCATAAATAACTGACAAATCGCTGCCTTCTTCGTACTCCATCACCATGTAAGCGGTATTATTGTGCTCGAAAACACTAAGCACTCTAATAATATTATGATGGTTAAATTTGGCCAGGGTCCGGGCCTCCACCAAAAACCGCTCTAATCCCCAGTCGTAAAGCTCGTGGTGACTATCAGTGATGGGATGCACCGTATCATTGCTTTCACGGCAAGCAAAATCCAGCGGTAGGTATTCTTTTATCGCCACTTTTCGACGCAAGTTACGATCCAGGCCTAAATACGTAACTCCATAGCCACCACGCCCCAGCACTTCCAGTAATTCATACCAGTGCAGGGAATAACCAGCCGGCAGTATGTCACGAAACCCTTCGTTTCTCACACCATCAATACCTCGCTATCACCGTGGATACGGTTTGTAATATTCACGCAACCCGCATTAACTCACTATAAACACACTATCAACTCATAATTAATTCATCAACGATTTGTTATCTTAAGACACTCAATTAATCTTGGCTATTGCTACGGTTAATACTACTAAAGGTTAATACTACAAAGGTTGATACTACAGACTTTAATTAGGAGACGATAGACCCATTATTTATTGGCCTATGTTTATTGACATATATTTATTGATATATCTTTATTGATACATTATCCGCATTAACGCAGCAATGAGTTACGCTGTTGTTTTCAGCACACATCAATGAGAATTTAGCAGGCAAAAAGCTTAATTTGTAGGCATTTTTTTACTGAGATGTCCAGAGTATAACAAATTCAGATAATTGAACGACTCTTAATGATAAAACACTATCATATTCCAACTTTCATTCTATTTCTGGGTCATATTCATGCGTCATAAGTTAAGAGCCATAGTCAATAACCATCGTCGAGAGCCATACTCAAGAACCATAATCGAGAACCAAAGCACAGTCGGCATTATTCATTAACCCAGTTAATCTCCCGTGCTGATTGTATTCCAATCAAGGTATCGCTAAGCGCCGCAGGCATCCTCGACTGCGTTTGCGATACGGGGATCGCTCCCGCCATAATTTCGGCAAACTCCTGAGGGTATAAGGGCTTTTTTTCCGGGTCGACGAAACCTACGGGAAATAACGGCTGTCCCGTTTCCAGGTCGTACTTATCCGTAGCGCCAACCGTATGCAAAAATTCGTGGGCAATAATCACATTGTTTTTCGCCGCATATTGCTGATGGGCAAACGCGTTCACCACCCCAATCAGCCCCTTTTCAAGCCCGAGAGAATGCGCCAGGCGCTGGGTTTTATCGGGATCGTGATACAACAAAAACATGCGAATATTAACCGGTGGCCCCTCATAATCATCAACGCGAAACGCCCACCACCTTAACGCCAGGCTCCACCACATTACCTTAATGACATTGCGATCAGCGGGTGGCTCGGGCGGAAGTTGACTGATAACCGGTCCGAGCGTAATAGTCACCGGTGACTTCAGCAGCAAGTCGTACTCTCCCGCTTCCTCGCTAAAGTAACGCACCACCGGCTCGAAAACCAACGTAGATAAGTCATTCATATATTGCTGCGACACCTCGCTACCATCGGCATTGATGGGGTATATCACCATGCGCAGCGGGCTATCCCAGTCGGTGGTTTTCACTTTGGTCAACCAGGCGTCCACGCCCACAATAAACAACACAAACAGTAAAAAGAGGATACGTAATCTTCGAAAAAACCGGCTTTTTGCCATCGTTTATTTCTACAATCGTTAGTCGTTAGCACAGTCAATTAACGTAGCCATTTAACATAGTCAATTAACATAAAATAGCGGCTTACGGGCAGCTCTACCCTGGTAAATGCCGACAGCTAATTCCACAAACTAATACCGCTAACTAATTATCGCCCACTAATTATCACCCACGAATAGGCTATGCTCTTTTTTAGTGACGACACTCAGCGTTTAAATCCCAAGTACGTCGAACACCTTATGAGAGCGTGGTAACGCCATTTTCTGTACCAAGCAACAATACGTCGGCGGGGCGTTTAGCAAACAAACCATTGGTAACGACCCCCACAATGCTGTTCAAGGTATCTTCCATTTCCACTGGATTAATAATCTCCAGGTTGTGCACGTCCAGAATCTGGTTACCGTTATCCGTGGTAAACCCGTCACGATACACCGGCTGGCCCCCAAGCTTCACCAACTCACGCGCCACATAACTGCGTGCCATTGGGATAACCTCAACAGGCAATGGAAATTTCCCCAATACGTCCACTAATTTTGAGCCGTCAGCAATACAAACGAATTTTTTAGACACCGCGGCGACGATTTTTTCCCGCGTTAATGCCCCCCCTCCGCCCTTAACCAAATGCAAATGTTTTGTGGCTTCATCAGCACCATCGACATACACCGATATTTCATTGACCGCATTCAGGTCTTCCACCTGAATGCCATGGCCTCTTAAACGATCGGCACTGGCGACAGAACTGGCCACGGTAAATTCAATTTTATGTTTAATCTTAGCCAGTTCATCAATAAAGTAGTTGGCGGTGCTACCTGTACCGATCCCCACCACCGAACCGGCCTCTACATAATCAATTGCCGCGGCGGCGACCGCTTTTTTCATTTCATCTTGCGTCATATCGTGCATTCCCCATTAAATTTGTGTAACTTATCGGTTTGCCATTATCCTTGAGTTTTAATGTGAAAATCAATGACATAGCACAGCTTTCCTGCGCTCACCAGCGACCTCACATTTATCGAAATAACAATAACTTAGCTATAGATGACCATTTAAACACAACCTTGAAGTAAAAATCTGGATTAAAACTATGCCTGACCTGTTGGAACAGTACGCCAAAAAAACCTTGGATTCACGCGTTTACGCCGTGGCAAAGGAAACACCGCTGGAAATCGCCCCTAATTTATCGGCACGTCTGAAAAACCGTATTTTTTTAAAAAGAGAGGATTTACAACCGGTTTTTTCCTTTAAGTTACGCGGTGCTTACAACAAAATGACGGCACTGAGCGATGCGGAACGACAATTGGGAGTCATTACCGCATCCGCAGGCAACCATGCCCAAGGCGTGGCACTGGCCGCCAATCGCATGGGTATTCCCGCATTAATCGTAATGCCAAAAACCACACCTAAAATTAAAGTTGATGCCGTGCTCAGCTGGCATGCCGAAGTGGTGTTACATGGCAACGCCTACGATGACGCCTACGAGCACGCCATGAAATTGGTCGCGGAACGCAAGCTGTCCTTTATTCCACCTTATGATGACCCCGACGTCATTGCCGGCCAAGGCACGGTCGGCATGGAAATACTAAAACAACATCCCGGCCCCATCGAGGCGGTTTTTGTGCCCGTTGGCGGCGGCGGGTTAGCGGCCGGTGTTACTGCCTTTATTAAACATACCCGACCCGACATAAAAATTATTGCAGTGGAACCTGACGAATCCCCCTGCTTGTATAACGCGATGCAAGCCCATGAGCGGGTTATTCTCGACCAGGTTGGCATTTTTGCCGATGGCGTGGCCGTCCGGCAGATTGGCAAGGAACCGTTTAAAGTGTTGGAGCACCACATTGATGACGTTATCGTTGTCAGCACCGATGAAATTTGCGCAGCCATTAAAGATATTTTTGATGACACCCGGGTAATCGCAGAACCCGCCGGCGCCCTGACCGTTGCCGCTGTCAAAAAATATACGGCGACCACAGGCATCAGTGGGCGGGATCTTGTCGCTATTGTAAGCGGTGCCAATATCAACTTTGACCGGTTGCGTCATGTAGCCGAACGGGCCGAACTGGGCGAACGCAGGGAGGCACTATTGTGCGCAACCATTCCGGAACAACCAGGAAGCTTTCGCCAGTTTTGCGATTTAATTGGCATGAGAGGTATTACTGAGTTTAATTACCGCTACTCAGATGCCAAAGAGGCTCATGTTTTCGCCGGGGTACAATTAAGCGGCGGAGAAGACGAAAAAGAGGCGTTGTTGAGTAAGTTGAAACAACATAACTACCCAGTTGTGGACATGACCGATAATGAAATGGCTAAAATCCATATTCGTTATATGGTAGGTGGCCGCACCGACTTAGTGAACAACGAACGCCTGTTTCGCTTCGAATTCCCCGAACGCCCAGGGGCCTTGTTGCGTTTTCTCAAACACATTGGTGGACGATGGAATATTAGTTTATTCCATTATCGCAATCATGGCTCCGCTTATGGACGGGTACTGGTCGGCATCCAAATACCCACTGAAGATGAAACCGCGTTTCAATCTTTTTTGAACGGCCTGGGTTATCGCTACCATGAGGAGTCTGATAACCCTGCCTATAAATTATTTTTACGCTAACCGAATGCCACAAGGCGAGCCCGCCGCCATTAGGCTTTTTTGCAAGCGGTTATGCATATTTGCAAGCAGTTATGCATAACCGTCTCATAAATCAAACTCCCCTCCCAACACACCTCCACTACTCCAAGCCAACAATCAATTCCCACTCATCTGCTTGAATCGGCATAATGGAGAGTCGATTACCACGCCGCACCAAGGGCATATTCTCGATCTCAGGAATTTGCTTTAATTCCTCAAGAGAAATGGTTCGCTTAAATTTGCGTACAAACTGAACATCCACCATATACCAACGGGGATTCTCCGGGTCACTTTTAGGGTCGAAATACTTCGCCTCTGGATCAAAGGCCGTAAAATCGGGATATCCCTGCTTTACCACCTTGGCAATCCCCACTATACCCGGCACTTTACAGTTGGAATGATAAAAAAACACCAAATCGCCTTTTTTCATATCGTCCCGCATCATATTTCGAGCCTGGTAATTTCTCACACCATCCCAAGGCTCTGTTTTTTTAACGCAGGCCTTTAAATCATCTATACCGAAAACCTCCGGTTCAGACTTCATTAACCAGTTTGCCATTTATTCTCCTTATAACCATAATTTATAACTACAATTACACCTAAAATCAGATAACTCATTGCACAATCAGACAAAATTGTGACAAATAAGCACGTTAACTTTTACTTATTTTTGCTATAGAAGCCATTAATAATATCAAAATAATATAATTAATTATTTATTTTTTATAACGACTATTAAATCTGCCTATTCGCTTTATAATGCGCACCTACGTTAGCATAACAATTCAAGGGAACTTATTTTTTACCTAAGTAGTATGTACCACATGAAATCACACCGAAAACCAGATTTACTCGTCTTATTGGTCATCTTTGTAGGACTGGGGGTTGCTATAAGCTCTTATATTCAATATTCGCGCGACAACCCTAACGCACCCGAACAGACTTCGCTACCCAGTAAACCTCACGTTACCGAACAGGCACTTTATCATGGTAACTTTGTCCGAGTCGCTGCCGACAAGACCCATTCACTTAACATTATCCCACCGCAAAAAGTGGAATCAGTTAACAAAACTGATCAGCTACCATAGACTTTTGGTCTGGTCTGTATTACGATTTAGGAAAATGACAAGTAACAATATCAGTCAAGCATTTCTGGCTAACTGATTTTTGTTAACATAAAGAGCAACTTAGCAGCGGTATTGCGGCAGTCTCAGCATACCAGCCGCAAAATAAAAGTTGCCAATATAGCTCGACACAATAGCGTACAACGTGAACGCAAGGTGATCGAGCTTAGCATTAAAATAAGAAGTATAGCGGTAAAGCAAATAGTGTTGCCTCAACGTATGTAAAGCTATGCAAAGGTTCGATACATAGACGGCATATTTGAGGTGGATAGGAGTCCCACCGTGAGCAGTCCAGCTCACAAACGTTGCGATAAACATTGTGGCAAGACAGATTGCAACAAACGTTTGCAATAACAATCGCAACAATCCAAATCTGAGCCCTCGTTGTATTAAGTAATGTGTGTTTGGTAATACTGAATAGGCCTTGCAGATTATAACTACCGACAAAAGTCAGTTCGTGGTTAAATATCATGCACCGCCAGTGATTTAAGTAAAATCGATTCAGTGAACGCTAAGTAATTTGTTTTACCTAGCCAACCGTTGTACAGGCCCTTACCGGTAAACGTACATACTAAACAAACATCAATCACATTGATTCAAAGCACAGGTATAAAAATTCTTTATATCTGAATTGATGATAATGCGTGACATTGATGTTTATTATATGTACAAAGGTTAAGGACCCTAGGTAAACGATACTTGATATCGTCACTAAATCGAGCGGGAAATAAAGCAGTAGAGGTAGCAGTCCGATGATTATTCACCTTGATTTCAATGCAGTACGAAATCACCGCATCACCTGCCCTAATCCCGATTATATCCTGGCATCACTACATCGCGCCTTCAGTAATCCTTTCGCTACAAACCAAATTTCATTGTGCTGTGCATGGAATGGCAACGGCTTATTTCAAGAACAATGGCATCACTTTCATCAACAAAAGTGTTGAAACAGGTCTTGAAACTCGACAAACGTTTTAAAGCTAACGCCCCTGTGAACGATCTCTATTAGGAACAATAAGAGTTGTGGCACAAAAGCGCTAGCGACCGGGCGTTGCAAATTTACAACGAACAATGAATACGTTTAAAGAAATCAACCGGATACAGCAACTTTTTTAGTTTTAGTCAAAGCAACACGCGAGCAATAAGGATGAAATGTATGAAAATCCGCAATAAACGGCAGAAACAATCAGGAACAACAATAATAACAGTGTTATCGATTGTTGCATTCCTACTGGTAGGCAGTATAAGCACAGCCGTCGCCGGCCCAAGAGAACAGGCCAAGCGTATGCATGATCGACTGGTAGGCGTTCCGCCGACTGAGGCGGCATTAACCGAAATGACTAACCGCATCCAATCCGGAGACGCCGTAGGGGCAGGCCTTTATGCCATAACACCGCCAGCAGATCGAAATGCCCCTAATACCAGCACTGAAAACACGCGCGCGCCGTATTTTTATAATGTGACCTTAAAAAACTTTATAACGCCATGGACTAACGAAGAACAAACCGTGTTTGCGCCGCTTAATGATTATACTGCGACGGTTATTGGGATTATTCGTGATGGTAAAGATTTCAGACAAATATTAACCGGTGATGAAGTCTATGTGGGTACAACCCCTTACTCCAGAACCGACAACGATCATTACGAAGCACTGGAAGCCAATAATGTTGACTTGAGCGATTCAGCTAATTTATTTCCCGTAACACAAGCCTCTCTGGGCATGGCTGGCTCATCCACAAGCGACTCTGCAGGTGTTATGACGACTCGAGCCGCCGGTAAAGCCTTCTTCAAAGCCGGCACCAACCGCGCCATGCTTCGCTTTACCCTCATGAACCACATGTGCCGGGATCTGGAACAGGTTAACGACATCACCGGTATTCCCGATCGAATCCGCCAGGACGTATCCCGCAGCCCCGGTGGCGACAGCTCCCTCTTTTTAAATTCATGCATCGGTTGCCACGCCGGTATGGACCCCTTGGCCGGCGCCTTCGCGTATTACGAGTGGGTTGAGAATGAAGACGGCAGCACTGGCCAGGTGACCTACAGCGGCGACCCTTCCATCGGCGCGTTTGTACAACCTAAGTACCACATTAACCGCGGTAACTTCGAACACGGCTATGTCACCCGCGACAACAGCTGGGAAAATTACTGGCGCAAAGGCCCTAACAGAAACCTAGGTTGGAAATCCGGCCTAACCGGCAAAGGTAATGGCGCAAAATCCTTAGGCGAAGAATTTGCCAACTCAGAGGCCTTTGCCCAATGCCAGGTTGAAAAAGTCTATCGGCATGTTTGCCTGCAAGACCCCATTTCAAATCACAATGCTGACATCGAACAAATAACAACTGATTTCAAGGGCAGCTATAACTATGACTTAAAACAAGTGTTTGCCAAAACCGCCACACTTTGCATGGGCGAATAACAAATGCAACCGCGCCGAATTTCCGGGGAATATATTATGCAGCAAATTAAACGTTTCGGGAGAAACACCATGACATGCCGAACCAGTATCAACATAAACCAGCCGATCAAGCACACGCTTTATTGGTTATTGGCCGCCTTATTAACCGCCACGTTATATGGTTGTGGTGACACCGTCTCGCCCACATCCACGGGCCCGGCCACCAGTGTTCAACGCACCAGCTTTGAACCTGATGTAATTGCGTTTGATAACAAACTACGCACCCCCATTTTTCGCCAATATTGCAAAGGCTGTCATGAACCCGGCGGCAGTGGTACAGGCGCGTTTGCCGATAAGTCAGACATCGAAAATGCCTACAACCATGCCAATAGCCGTATCGATCGTGAAACCATAGCAAACTCATTGATCGTGCAAAAAGTGTCAAATGGCCATCAATGCTGGCCCACCTCAAACGATTGTGAAACCAGCGCCACCTCCCTAACCAATGCGATCAATGCCTGGGTCAACACCGATGCTGATGCCATCAGTGATGGGGGCACTGAAGACGTGCAGGATATTGATGTGGTTGCTAGATTGGAACCACCAGCAAATGAAACCGACCCCACGGCCGAAGACATTGTCCTGGATAGCAGTGACTTTGACCAACAAGAGCAGTTTGTGAAATTTATTTACGAATCGACTGATCCCTCTGTATCCGGCGAACCAAACATAGCTCAATATTGCAGCAAATGTCATTCAAAAAATGCACTCCAGGCAAACCAACGAAAACCTTACTTTGCAACCGAAGATGACCGAGAATTTGCCTTTAAAGAGGCCATTGACAACAGAAAAATCGATCTCAATGCACCAGAAAATTCAGAGATGTATAAGCGCTTGGTTAACCAGCACAACTGTTGGTCCGGTAGTTGTGTGGCTGACGCACAATCAATGCTCACTGCCATTACCGCATGGAAAAATGAAATAACAAGTGAAAGAGAAGCCAGCAACGCCCCCCCCCCTCCCGTAGATGGGGCAGAAAGCACAGCAAACCTAAATACGTACCCCGTTAGTAAAGCACTCGCCCTAAATGATGGTCTGATCCTCAGCGGCGGTAAACGTTATGAGCGCAACCTGATCGCCTTGTGGGAATTTAAAGAAGATGATGAAAACGAAAATATAGCCCGCGACACCAGCGGGGTATCACCCGAGATAAACTTAACCCGTAACGAAAACACCGACTGGGCCAGTGGCTGGGGTATCGAGTTTGCATCAGGCGGCCGCGCCAGCGCCTCTATCTCTGCCAGCCAAAAACTCTATGATTTAATATCACCACGCAACGAATATTCCATCGAAGCCTGGGTAATACCGGCCAATGTCACACAAGAAGGACCAGCGATTATTGCCAGTTACTCATCAGGCAGCAGCGACCGCAACTTTAGCATGGGACAAACTCTTTATAGTTATGAGTTTCTAAACCGCAACACAGCCTCCGGGTTAGACTCAGCGAATACCGCCAATGGCAATCCCACCTTAATCACCGATCCCGATGACGAAGACCTGCAGGCCACCCAACAACATGTTGTCATGACCTACGACCCAGTCAACGGCCGTCGCATTTACGTCAATGGCCAATTCACCGGCGACCAGGATAGTGTACTCGGCGGTTCATTACGCGAATGGAATGATGGTTATTTATTTGTATTAGGCGCCGAAACCAATGGCACCAACGGCTGGTTAGGCAAAATACGCCTGGCGGCCATTTATAACCGCGCCTTGAGCCAGGAACAAATTCAGCAAAACCTCGACGCAGGGGTTGGTGAGAAGTTTAACCTACTCTTTAAAGTAGGCCACATTGAGGGCTTATCACCCGCAATCCCTACGAACAGCTATATCTGGTTCGAAGTCAGTGAATATGATGATTTTAGTTATTTATTTAGCAACCCTGCATTTGTGGTGGTGGCTGATGCCGAAAACTCAAACACTACCGACACGCCGGCAACATTCAACAACTTCAATATTCAAGGCATGCGAATTGGCGTTAACGGCAAGGAAGCAGCCGTTGGCCAGGTATTTGCCAATTTAAACAAAAACATCTCCCTGGATATCTCCGACCCACTCAATCCACGGTATGTCAATTTAATTGACACCACACCATCTGCAGTGGATGGCGCCGTCAGCAATGTACCGGTCAGTGCCACAGGCACCATTATCCCCAAACAAAAAGGCCCAAGTGGAAGCAATCCCGACAAGTTCTACCTCACCTTTGATTTCATTGGAGGCAAAGAAAAAGTTCAAACTGCTGAAGTTGAGCCTGACCCGCTGAGCTATAACTACCCGGACCCAACGCCACCAGGGGAACTACTGTCTGGCAACAACAGTTATATCTCCGGCATGCGCACTTTTGAAGCAATAAACGCCACAATGGCGGAGGTTACCGGAGTTCCGGCCACCACACGCGTGAGCGATCCAGATGAACCCACAGACGCTGGCGCAACAGCCACTGTTTACGAGATATTCAAACGTATAGAGCAACAACTGCCGAGTACACCAGCGCTGGGTAGCTTTTTGTCATCACAACAAATAGCCATTGCCAAGCTGGGATTAACCTATTGCGGCGCACTGGTTGACGACCCAACACTGCGCAGTAATTTCTTTGGTACCACATTTGAATTTGACCAAGGCGTTACTACCGCCTTTGATTCTGATGCAAAAAAGGACATTATCGTTAATAGCTTATACAACAAAATGGTGGTTAGTGGCATCGGCAACCAACCCAGCGTTGAAGAAGTAAAAGCCGTCTTGTTCGATACCGGCACAGGACTATACGACAATCTCGATAAGAGTTGCTCAACGAACTGCGCAGCCGTTACCCAAACAATCGTCAAAGCCATGTGCGTATCAGTGCTCAGCAGCGCTGCCATGCTGGAGCAGTAATACCGACGTTAACAAAATTAACCAAGCATTGAGGAAATCACGATGGTCATTCGAAAACAACCACGTAAACATCATTTATTAGATGAGCCAATTTTACATGAACATCACAAACGTCCGGTAACCCGCCGCGAGTTTCTCGGTGCGGGCCTGCTATCGGGCAGCGCCATGGTTATGGGAAATGGCCTGCTAATGGCAATGGGCACCAATCCCGCCCTTGCCGCCACGCCCGACGAACTCGAAGCCTGCGGCCTCAATAATCGCGGTGCTGGCAAAATACCCTTTATTGCCTTCGACCTGGGAGGCGGTGCAAATATCGCCGGCTCGAATGTTCTGGTAGGCGGCCCCCAAGGACAGTTGGACCTATTAAGTACCGCTGGCTACAGCAAGATGGGCATCCCAGGCGACATGGTTCCAGGCCTAACAGAGGCCACTCCAAGTGGTAACGGCAGTGTTGACCACATCAACTCCTTATTTGGGCTCGCATTCCATTCCGACAGTGCGTTTTTACGTGGTTTGTTAGCCGTCACGTCAGAGGAAACCAGGAATGGAATCAATGGCTGCGTCATTCCCGCACGTTCCGATAATGATACCGCCAATAACCCACACAATCCCATGTACGGCATCCATAAAGCCGGCGCAGATGGCGAATTACTTACCCTTATCGGCTCACGAAGCTCAGATTCCGGCGGACGCTCCATGGCTCCTGCGAGCATGATTGATTTATCCGTTCGACCTACGAAAATCGATCGCCCCAGCGATGTGACTGGACTGGTGGATACCGGCGGCCTTGTTGGACTTTTATCTCAAACAGATTCTGTCGCTGTGATGGACGCCGTAGAACGCATTAGCAAAGCAAAACTGGGGATAAGCGGCAGTGGCAGCATTAACACCACCGCCGCCGTAAATAAATTATTGAATTGCAACTATATTACAACAACTAAGAACATTGAGGCCTATGGTGATCCCGGCACATTAGACCCACTAGAAGACCAGGATGTAAAAAATCTATTTGGCCCCACAGGAACCCTGAATGTGGATGGCATTAGCGCCAGCCTGGATAACGGCTATTTCGCAAAAGTCGCCTCGGTAATGAAATTATGCGTCGAAGGCCGAGCTGGCGCGGGCACCATTGAACAAGGCGGTTATGACTACCACGATGGCACCCGTGCCACGGGGGAAATCAGAGATTTACGCGCCGGTATTGGCATGGGCATGTGTCTGGAATATGCCAAACAAAAGGGAAAACCACTAATGCTTTATGTCTTCAGTGATGGTTCAGTCGCCAGTAACGGCCGAATTGATGACTCAGTAGACGGTCGCGGCAAAGGCGAATGGACCGGCGATAACTCATCAACTGCAGCTTCTTTCTTTTTGGTTTATAACCCTGGTGGCCGCCCGGAACTCATTGGTGCAGACGCTGCGGAAAAGGCACGACATCAGCAGCTAGGCTATTTCCGTGCCAGTGGCTCCGTAGAGACTTCTGGCACCACACCTGGAGCCAATAGCGTCAACTCTCTCGTTGAAATGGTTGTATTGAATTACATGGCGCTGCATGGGGCTGTTGATTCTGACGCATTAACAACTGTATTGGGCAGCCATAGCCTAGGCTCTGACGTTACACAATTAACAGCATTCCAACCAATCCCTCCCAGCACTTAAGCTCTATCGTCATATAAAACCACAAGGTTACTGGTAGTCTACAACGGCTCCAGTAACCTTTCCTTCATAGCAACCACCTAGCTCTCAACCACCACTAACCGCCTAACACTAGACCTTAGGTTGATGAAATAATCTCATCCCACTACCACTTGGTGTCGCAAAGCACCATGATAGTAATAGGAAGATATATTCGGACGGCTCATGCTTTACATTACGTGGCCTCGATTCCGCCTCGCTGTATCAAGGAAAGAGGTTGTTCTCCTCACCACCGACCCGGATTGCGTAAACCTCATTCGGGCTTGCTAAACATTAGTCATATACCGTTGCCATGTTTGGTACTGGAGCCGCCGCACCAGGCTCAAATAAAAATATGTCACAGATAGCGATGCAAACCATTTACAACACAAGGGCCAAAAATGGTTTAAAAACGGTAATACTATTTATAATAGCGCCTCTTTATAATAACGCCTCTATTTTTTCTTGTGCTTCCTTTATCGATGCATTATGCAATTGCCGGTAGCGCTTCATGGCCCAACCTTTGTGTCCAGACCGAGCGAGTCGTAAAATATCAGCATCAGTAGTGTTTTCCGGCTTCGGGAGTATGCCCGATTTGATTAATTTACGTTCCTGAATTTCCGTAACGACCGTAGCAATCGCCATTACAACAAAAATAATTATTGTCACAATAATCAAGCCGTACCATTCTTGCATAACACACCGCCTTATCTTATCGGGTGTACAAAATTCGGATTTGATTTAAGTTCACTCTCAAGCCACACAGAATGAATACCGTGATTTTGTAGCTGCACTATCGCATCGGTAATGGTTGACCCACAGCCTAACGATCTACCGATAGCCACCGCCGCACCGGTATAGAAAGCAGCAAGAACAGGAGCCGCTAATTTCAACCTTTCCAGTTTTTTCGTCGCTTTCCACATATCAGTTAACGAGGCGTGTCTGCCATGTAAGGAAACCGCAGTTGCTAACTGGTCGATATTAGCGTACGCAACGGCTACGGTGGTAAAAGCACTGGTTGGTACCGGTAAACCCAATGCGGTCATATTTTCTGAAAAATAGTCACCAAAATTACTAAAGCTATAACAGGCCATTTGTACTCCTTTACTTTTTGATCAGTGGTTAAACCCTAGCCAGGGTCAATGCAAAACACAGATAATAGCGATTACGTTAAATCATCCCAGCCGTTTGTCAATCCATAATCGCTAAATTATACTCAATCCGTCACGTAGGGAGCACTATGTGTACCGTCACCCTATCCCTCTATTTTTCTTTTTCTTCTTTCAATGATGCATTATGCAAATGCCGGTAACGTTTCATGGCTCAACCCTTGTGCTCATATTTGGCGAACCGAAAAATATCAGCCCGATAGATGCATTAAGTTTACGGAATCCAGGAGCAGTGCTAGTGAAACCACGGTGTTGTTAAATTTAGGTTAACGGAGGCAAACCTACAAACAACAGTGCCCGCTGCAGCAAATAGCTGGCTATGCTCTGCTCTATAGTCATATTCCTTGTGCTGCCATATCAAATTCAAGAGCCATTTTAAAAGCAATCGCTCTCAGACAAATAAAGTAATGTTCTTTATTGTCTTTCAAATGGCGTAAAAATATACCTCTAATCTCCTTTTTCTAATATCTAAATGGTTCCCTACCGTAAGGCACAGGCCGAGGCACATAACTCATGGCGTTAGAACAGGCAGAAGATTCAGACACTAGTTTATAAGTTAGATTAAAAAGCTTTTCATTCATTGTCCATTTTTGTGCTTTACCCTTAAATAATAACACCAAAAATTCTTTAAGATCTTCTCGTTCGTATAAATCCATATTAACGTACCTTCACATCATTAATCAGCTTGTGATAATTAGCTTTTGGGCCAACGTAGAGAAAGCGCTGAGTCGATCTAATCAAACAAGTTTACTGGAAGTAGCAAACTTGTTAGGAATAGGTCATTCCACACTGAACAGATGGATTGTACAATCTAGAAATAATGAATTTAATGAAATAGGCAATCAATTGAAACAATCCGATATGGAAAAAGATAAACGTCCCCAGGACTGGAGTTTGGAAGATCGATTCAATATGGTCCTTGAGTGCAATTCACTTGATGAGGAAGCGCTCAGCCGCTTATGTCGTGAAAGAGGAGTTTATCCACATCACCTCAAACAGTGGAAGCTTGATTTTGTTAATGGTACAACGGCGGACTCAAGTACAAAAAATGTTTCGCAAATGAAAGTGCTTAAAAATGAAGTTAAGCATTTAAAAAAGGAACTGACTCGAAAAGATAAAGCGCTGGCAGAGACAGCGGCATTATTGGTGCTTCAAAAAAAAGTAAACGCGATCTGGGGAACAGACGAGGACAACTCACAATGAGTGATGAGCGAAATGAACTTATACGGCTCATCACACAAGCAAGAAACTCTGGTGCGAGACAGTCGCAAGCGTGCAAGATTATCGGAATTAGCGCCAAGACAATGCAGCGATGGCAACAGACAGACAACCCTAAAGATGGTCGATTAGATGCGCAGCATGAGCCAGCAAATAAGTTAACACAATTGGAACGGCAACGAATATTGCGTGTATCCAATGAGCCCGAGTATGTTGGTTTACCCCCGAGCAAGATAGTGCCAGCGCTAGCAGACAAAGGAATCTACATTGCATCGGAAGCAAGTTTTTATCGAGTCTTAAAGGCTAATGATCAGCTTAGCCATCGGCAAAAATCAAAACCGACAAAACCGCTTAAAAAGCCCAAGGCGCTAGTAGCGACGGCGGCCAACCAGGTTTATAGTTGGGATATCACGTATCTGCCGACCCGAATTAAGGGATTATATTTTTATCTGTATTTGGTCATGGATATCTACAGTCGAAAGATCGTCGGTTGGCAGGTGCATCAAGACGAGTCCAGTGCACAGGCAGCGGAACTGATGAAAGATATCTGTGCCCGAGAAGGTGTTGAGCGCCACCAGGTGAGGTTGCACTCTGATAACGGTAGTCCGATGAAAGGAGCGATGATGCTAGCCACCTTGCAGCAGCTCGGCGTCATCCCGTCGTTTAGCCGACCATCAGTCAGTAATGATAACCCCTATTCCGAGTCATTGTTTCGCACGCTAAAATACAGACCAGAATACCCAGAGAAAGCGTTTATTGATTTAGCCTCAGCCCGGAGCTGGGTGCTGAGATTTGTGGATTGGTACAACAACCAACACCTGCATAGTTCGATTAAATTCATCACACCAGCGCAACGGCACCGAGGTGAAGACCCAGCGATATTAGTTAAACGTCAAGCGGTCTATCGCCAAGCGAAGTTGACAACCCCAAACCGTTGGAGTGGAGAAATAAGGAACTGGGAACCGGTAAAAGAAGTTTATCTTAACCCAGAAAAGCAAAAAATGGGTTCTGAGGGAAACAAGGCGGCATAATTATTAACTTTAGGCGACAACTACCTTGAAATTCGCCGTTACCGAGAAAAATATTAACTAATGCTCCCCCTGCTATGATTTTGGATAATTCTAGTGACAATTCATTAATTCTCTTAATATCAGCTATAGCATCAAGACTTTTTGCATTAAATTGAACTCCATAAACAGATACGCAACTCATTCATAGCTCCTTCCTTTCGTTAATAGCTCGCTTTGTAAAAAATATATTTCTATATTAGAGTCAAACTGACTCACCCTTGACTAGCCCCCAGGTTGGGGTGAGCTTGCGAACCCCAACAACTCACCAGCGTTCGCCAACGATCACCCCCAGTTTATCATCATTGCAGTCAACAAGCCCTTAGATATGTGCTCATGTATGCTTGGATAGGGCCAGTCTACCGCATGCTTCACATATCCATGCTTTACCGGGTTGTAATGAATATAATCCGCATGCAGTTGATAATCGCGATCATTTCGTATCAAATGCTCCCAATAACGGCGTTGCCAAATGCCTCGCTCACCCTTACGTTGTCTGCTTTTATTTATCTTTTCATGCTTGGGTAGTTGACGCGGAAAACCTGATTTTATTATCATCTATCGTTTTGGGTAATCGCTATCATTGTTGGGCATTGTCCAAGCCGCATGTATATGATCGGGCAGCACAACCATAGCACCCAATTTAAAGGGATGTTGCTTCTTAACCTTGTTCATCACGCAGCGTAATTTGTCTATTTCTTAAATTAATAGTGCATTTTTTCGCTCTGCCAAATTTATTGTAAAGAAATACGTTCCTCCTTTTACATCTGCTCGACGACACTGCATCTTCTATAGGTCGCGTGAATGCTTAAATATCTGCAGGTTGGGGTGCACAAGCTCACCCCAACGCGCTATAGGCCGATCACAGTTGTTATTCCTGGTTAATAAAAAAATAGTAGCCCATTAAAATCTGCGTCAACCCTAGAGAAGCGACTAACAGAGTTGCCATACAAACACAAAAGTAATTACAGTTCTCGGCATTTAATGAAATGCCTCTAATGAGAAAGACTTTGAAATTAGCCGTTATCAAGTTCGATCATTGATAAAAAACATGATTTCTCGGTAAAACTAAAACATTGATTAGTACAAGTATACTGCTCCAGCATTAATTGCGGAATTGTCTAATTGGTTTCCGTCGACTCCACCTATAAAACTGGATTCACCGTAAGCACCCACTGCAACAGCACTTCCATCATTATTTATTGCAACTTGAATGCCGTAAAGGTCTTTAGCTTCGGTATTACTAGCTTTCAAATAAGACTCCTGTCTCCACACGCTACCTGAACGTACAAATATATAAACAGCACCGGCTGATCCGGTCGAGTCATCAAGCTGATTGCCATTCAACCCGATAGCATTGCTGCTTTCTCTATAAGCGCCAACGGCTAATCGGCTTCCATCGCCGCTAATTGCAAAACTCCATCCGAATTGATCACCAGCGCCGGTATTCGACGCTTTAACATAAGCTTGTTGACTCCATGCAGTACCGCTTCGTGTGAACACATACATCGCACCTGCACTGGCAAGTGAGTTATCAAGTTGATTGCCATTGATGCCGGCTGCATTACTATCTTCATTATGGGCACCTATCGCTAAAGTATTCCCATCGTCACTAAGGGCGAGATTCGCTCGACCAAAGTAATCTTCAAAGTTTGGATTTGAAGATTTAAGGTAGGCTTGCTGACTCCAGAACGAACCACTACGCGTAAATACATAGACTGCACCAGCTCCGATAACTGAGTTATCTGCTTGATTTCCATTTACGCCTACTGCTCCGCTGTCTTCCCCTATAGCTCCAACTGCTAAAGTATTGCCATCTGTATTAAGCGCGACGGAACTCCCGAAGTAGTCGCTGTCAGCTGCGTTAGATGCTTTTACATATGCCTGTTGGCGCCAGATAGCGCCACTGCGGGTGAAGACATACACAGCACCAGATAGTGGAACGGAATTATCAGCCTGATTGCCATTGATTCCGGTAGCAGCACTCCTTTCCCCATCCGCTCCAACGACGAGGGTATCTCCATTAGCATTCAGAGCAATGGATTTTCCAAATCCGTCAGATGCGTCAGTATTTGAAGCTTTTATGTAGGCTTGTTGGCTCCACACGCTGCTAGTGCGTGTAAACACATACACTGCACCAGAACCACTAGCCGTGTTATCAACCTGATCGCCATTGATGCCTGATACGCCGCTATCTTCTCCTCTCGCGACAACTGCCAGGGTATTTCCATCATCACTTATAACAACGGAACTGCCAAAGAAATCACCTGATTGCGTGTTTGATGCTTTTATGTAAGCTTGTTGATTCCAGACGCTGCCGTTGTATGTAAATACATACACTGCACCTGAATTGCTCGCTGTTTCGTCGTTCTGGTTACCATTTACGCCTGTTGCCGAACTATCCTCTCGTTCCGCGCCTACGGCTAACGTATTGCCATCACCACTAATTGCTATGACGCTAAAGAAATCACCAGCACCAGGATTCGATGCTTTAAAGTAGCCAATGGATTGCAAAACCCCATCAGTAGGCGACATTTCATTGGAACTGACGCAGGTTGTATTTTGACAAGCTTCAACGAGATATCCAGCGTTCGCCCAATCTAGTAGATGGACAGAAACATTACGCTTGACACTTGAACCCACAATATCAGCGCCGACTTGAGTAAAACCGGAGACGCCATCAGGACTTTCAAACAGTCTGTAATGGGTTGCTCCGTTAACAGCTGACCAACTGAATTGCAATTGCTTGATGCCAAAATTCAGGCTAGCTATGAAAGGGCTGGAGGTAAAACTGGCTATAACTGCACAGTCTGCAGTAATTGGCCCGGTTGTGTAAGTGTTTCCTAGCATCGAACCACCGCACCCGGTAACAGCTGAAACATTGAAAGTAAAATCAGGCGTAACAGTAAAACTAGTTGTATCACCTTGCTTCACAATAGCGCTAAACGGGCTCATAGTTCCACCACCCCCGGAACTAGTGGAAACAAGGAACGTCAGCGGTTGCAAATTTACCGTTACCGTAGTGGTCGCCGGGGTTGGGTCCGCCAGGCCCAGGCTGTCTGTTACGGTCAATGTAATGGTGTAGCTGCCCCCCACAGGCAAGG
>Ga0316204_10001241_pt1 | contig 73249 bp, 81 predicted proteins | sample 6monrhotite_MG_2_FD_205661 | JGI IMG/M metagenome (GOLD analysis project Ga0316204, IMG submission 205661) | Microbial mat bacterial communities from mineral coupon in-situ incubated in ocean water Damariscotta River, Maine, United States -... | ecosystem: Environmental > Aquatic > Marine >...
GTCACCGTGCACGACGAAGTGCCGGGGGACACAGCCGATCTGGTGGAACGGTTGATGGGAAAAAAGCCAGAGCTACGGTTCCAGTATATTCAGGAAAACGCGCGGTTCGTGGAGGAGTTGGATGTTTGAGGGCGAGTGATGGCAACTAAACCGTTCAGTGTTTTTGAGAAAACACGGAAGCGTGCTGAAAGTCTACTAGACTTGCGAGACAGCAATCCGGAATTGGCCGAACTCGATGATCTGACTCGAGCCGCCGTGCTTTTATCGGTCGCTGGGTTTGATCGCTACTTCACGTCAAAATTTTTTTGACGTTCTTGTGTCTCATCTAAAGTCTCAGAAGAAAATCGGGCCGGATCTATATAAACGAATAAATGAATCGGGGTTCACCACTGAATTTGCGCTCTCATTAATTTCCGAGTCTGTCGAAAATCGCAACTCTCGACCATTTCGAAAGATACGGACAATCGTTCAGAATTCGCTCTCTACACACACGACCCACCGTGAAGATGTGATTGATGAACTATTTTTGGCTCTTGGCTTAAAGAATCTTTGTGACAACGCAGGCAAGAAATCCGGGCGGCAAGGGCTGCTCCGAAGTGTCAGCAAATTAGTTGATCTGCGAAACGAAATTGCCCACGAAGCACACGTCAAGAACACCGGCGACCCGAAAGCACTCAACAAAGATGTCATCCGAAAGCGTATCAAGGACCTCGAGAGTTTCGTGAAATGCTGCGACGAGATAATTGACAATAAGTTCGGAAGCAAACCCGCCACCTCTGCATAGCAACCCGGGCCTTGCCGTCATCAACCCGCAGAATGGGTGCGGGCACCCATCCTTCCTCAACACAAGGGCAGCGCCCGACTAAGTGAGCCTGCTTACCTCTCACTGGCAACCTGCCCCCTCAAACCGCAAAACAATCATGACACCTCCACCATCGCAAAAGCGCCCTTCCGGGGAAGGTCGGGCGCTGCCCGGCGATGCCGGGCGGGGTGTCTGGTAAGGGTATCGCAACCCGGTAGGCCGGGGCCTATCACGGCACCCCCGTCAGTCCTACACCTGTACGAACAGCGCCTATAGGCTACTCTACCTGAAACATTTGTCCCCTTTACCTGCATCAACCGCGACCTATCTCACTCTCATGCGCCATTTCATACTGACCCTTTTCCTCGCCTCACCGCTGGTAGCACAAGTGGTTGAAACCGACCTCGAACTCGTTCTGCTCGCCGATGCTTCGGGCTCGATCGACGCGGATGAACTGCTGTTCCAACGCCAGTCTTACGCCACGGCCATCACCGATCCGGCGGTGGTCTCTGCCATCGAAAACACGCTCTATGGCTCGATCGCGGTGACCTATGTGGAATGGGCCCAGACCCAAGCCACGGTCGTGGATTGGACGATCATTGCGGATATGGACAGCGCGACCAGATTCGCGAACGCCCTGATCGGACCGCCCCGGCAAGCCGCCGGGCGCAACGCCATCGGGTCGGCGCTTCTATTTGGCAAGGATCAAATAGAAACCAACGATATCAGAGGCTTCCGCCGCGTGATCGACTTTTCCGGCGACACGATGGGCAACAGTTTTGGCCCGCCCATCACGGTCGCGCGCGATGCGGTGGTGGCCGCCGGCATCACCATCAACGCGCTGCCCATCCTGCGCAACGAAACCTTCCAGAACCTTGATCTGCCCGCCGCCTATGAGGCCAATATCATCGGCGGCGCGAATGCTTTCGTCATGCCCGCCCAATCAGGTCCGGAGTTCACAGACGCCGTGCGCCGCAAGCTGATCCTCGAGATCGCCGGAACAACCCCAAATACGCTATTTGCATCACTCCTGCTGGATACCCTGCAAGTAGGCGAGTAGGTCCACGATCGGCTGTGATGTCATGATCGGCTGACCAGTCTCGGCCTTGGTGACAACATCGGTGCCTTCAAAGAAATCCCCATAGACCGGCATCATGCTGCCATGGCTGACCAATGGATCGCGCCCGTCAATCCGCATCACGACGCGGTTTGTCGGAAACACTCCCGCGTTGCGCGCCGCCAATGTCGTCAGGTCCGCCGGGGCCACCACCAGCGAGGGCGACATCGGGCCATTGCCGGTCGCAGAGTTGCCATGACAGGTCGCGCAATAAAATCCAAACAGCGCCTCGCCCTGCACGGTATCTTGCGCCACCGCAGGGGCCGCGAGGCCCAAGGCAAATATATAAGGAATTAGTCGCATCGCATGCCCCTTTCTTTCTCAGCCCCACAATAACGGAGGCCCCGATCAGGCACGTTGATGCATATCAATCTTCAGCGCAGGCTCAGATTGCCAATCGCCGCACGGATCATGCTGTCGGTGTCATCGCTGTCGCCAGAGACCGCCAAACCGACCAGCGCGCCCTTTTCACCACCAAAGGCGCGGGCATAATCGGCCACCAAATCAACGCTTTCGCTGTATGACCCGACCCCCGCCTGACGCAATGCGATTGTCACACCTTGCCCTTGCGGACCATAGGGCGACTGGATCACCTGCCCCCGGGCATGGTCGCCGCCCCAAGCGTATTGCATGATGCGCACGTCGTCATTGCCCAGCAAACTGCGTATATTGGCGCCCTCCAGTTCGGGGGCGATGCTTTCGGGCACAAAAACAAAGTATAGCGAGATATTGCGGTCATCCCCGCCCTTGAGGCTGAGGTCAGTGGCTGGCACCGATTGATCGACCCTCCAACGCCAGGCCGCACCACTTGCACCCCAATCAGCCCGGCCCACCGGGCTCCATGCGATCGAAACAGAACCCTCCGAGACCAGCCCCAAATTCTGTCCGAAACTGTAGTCGTTGGAGCTGAACAGAGACAGGCGCTGCTCCTTCCAGCCGGAGCTGAAACTCACCGGCCTCTCCTGCGCGCCGGCTGCGGTCGCGAGGGCAAGAGCAGGAAAAAGAAGAAATCGCATGCGAATATCCTTGTGAGCGGCACCCATAGACTTACCCCACAATATTGATACGAAAACCGCTCAACCGTGGATTTCACGCGAATGTCAGCGCAGTTTACTGCTGGATGCTTTCGAGATACTCCGCCAGAGCCAGCAATGTCATCGGCACGGGTGTGCCAAGCCCCTCATTTTCAACGATGACCGTCTCGCCCAGATCGCCTGCGCCAAATTCTGGCATGGCCGCGTTAAAATGGGTGCCGCGGTCCAGCCCGTCGATCGTGCTCATCACGCGCGTCATCGGGAACACCCCACCATTGCGCGCCGCAAGCATTGTCAGATCCGGCGGCGTGACATCCAGCCCGCGCGCCATCGGCCCATTGCCGGTGCCGTTTGCTCCATGGCAACTGGCACAATTGGCATTATAGGCCGTGCGCCCATCGACGGGTTCTTCGACGCAAGCCGCCAAATTCAGCGTCGCCAGTAAGATCAGATACCGCATATCTCGCCTCCTCTTTGGACCAGTGTGTAGCAAACCGGCGCCGCCCGCCACTATGATAAATATCATTCGGTGTCTAAGCTTGCCCGGCATCAGCCAAAGGACTTTCCATGCCCCTCCAGATTTCAATCATGCTTGCCGCCGGCGTCGGCGTTCCGGTTCTGGCGGCCCTGAATGCCGCACTTGGGCGACATATCGGGTCGCCTGCGGTTGCAGCAGCGGTCCTCTTTGTTGTGGCCTTCGCCGTTGCCTTGGCAACCGCCCTGGTCACAAATCCACAGGCCGTCACCAAGTTGGCCACAGCCCCCAGGCATCTGTTTCTGGCGGGCACGCTGGTGGCCTTTTACGTCCTCTCCATCACCTGGATCGCGCCCACGATGGGGGTCGGAAATGCGGTGTTTCTGGTGCTGCTGGGGCAGTTGATATCTGCCGCGGCAATCGATCATTTCGGCCTGTTCAGCGCACAAACCGTGCCGCTGACACTGACCCGGACCGCAGGGATCGCACTGATGGCAATGGGGGTCTTCGTTACGCAGAAAGTCTGAGCACCAGCTTCCATAGTGCATCCGGCACATCGATTTCCGTCATTTCCTGCCGGTCCGCACCGGGAATACGTGCGCCATCCTGCGCGGCCACAGCCTCGGCCACGCGGGCAAGACGAGCGCCGAAATCGGCGTGATATGTGCCGGGGTCCATCAGGATATAGAATTGCCCAAGATCATGCGGTGCGCCTTGCGCAACCTTCAGGCCTGCCACATCCAGAGAGTTGACCGATCCGGTCATCCCCGCCGCCAAAAGCTCCGCCATCAGACCAAAGCCCCATCCCTTATAGCCTCCCGCACTGACCAGCGCGCCGTTCAGTGCGGCCTCCGGATCGGTCGTCGGCGCGCCGTTCTCATCAACGGCCCAGTCCAGCGGGATGCTTTCACCCGCCGCCTTTGCCATGGTGATCTTGCCCAGTGCAACCGCAGAGGTCGAAAAATCAAAATGCAAAGCCGGTCCGTCGCTCCCCGGTACTGTCATCGCGATGGGATTGGTGCCGATCACCCGCTTGTTGCCACCCGGAGGTGCCACAACAGGGGAGGCATTGGTAAAGCCTATGCCGATCAATCCTGCGGCGGCAATCTGTTCGGTGAAATAGCCAAGCGACGTGCAGGTATGGGCATGAGCCACCGCCAGCGTTGCCACTCCGTTTTCCAAAGTCGCCGCCACAGCCACTTGCAAAGCGGCCGCAAAGGCCGGTTGCGCGAAACCAAACTTCGCATCGGCCAGCACGGCGGCGGGGCGCGGGCGGCTGACCTCTGGGCTGACCGTGCCATTGACCCGACCGGACCGGAGCTGCATGCAATAGCTTTCCAGATAGTAAAGACCGCAGATGACATTCCCCAACGCCTCGGCCCGGGCCACCGCTTTGGCCACCGCCGCCGCTTGCGGCGCGCCCGCGCCATGCGCGATCAGCGCCGCGCGGCTTTGCGCCTCGATTTCTGGTACCGATACTTTCATGAGGTCTCCAATACACCGCCATTCAGACGCACTTGTCGGTCCATGCGCGCGGCGAGGTCAAGGTTATGGGTTGCAATAACAGCCGCCAGCCCGGTGTCGCGCACCAATGCCATCAGCACGTCAAACACACGGTCGGATGTCTCGGGGTCAAGGTTGCCCGTTGGCTCATCGGCCAGCAGCAAGGACGGTTTATTCGCAAGCCCCCTGCAAAAGGCCACTCGTTGCTGCTCACCACCCGAAAGCGCCGCCGGGCGGTGCGCGGCACGTTCCGCGATACCAACACGCGCAAGCAGCGCCATCGCACGTGCCTCGGCGGCTTTCTCCGCGACCCCATTGGCAAGCTGCGGCAACACGATGTTCTCCATCGCCGTAAATTCCGGCAGCAGATGGTGAAACTGATAAATGAACCCGACAGTCGCGCGCCGCACCGCCGTGCGCTTGTGATCCGGCAGATTGGACATATCAGTGCCTTCGATCTGAACCGTCCCGCTGTCAGGCGTATCCAGCAATCCCGCGATATGCAGCAGCGTCGATTTACCGGCGCCGGAAGGTGCGACCAGTGCAACCACCTCGCCCGGCTTGACGTCCAGCGAAACCCCCTGCAACACGCGCACCTCATTGGGTTTGCCGCGATTGTAGGTTTTGGTGAGGTCGGTGACCTGCAACGTGTGATCACTCATAGCGCAGCGCCTCAACCGGGTTCATGCGGGCAGCACGGCGCGCCGGAAAGATCGTGATGATCCACGACAGGCCCAGCGAAAGCGACATCGCCTTGATCACATCGATTAGGCGCAGCTCGGCGGGAATGTTGTAGATCCCCCTGATTGACGGATCCCAAACTCCCCCACCAGCAACATAGTTAACGAGGCTGAAAATCGTGTCGACATAGATCGCAAACAGGGACCCCAGAATAACGCCCAGCGCCGTCCCTATCGTGCCGATGCCGGCACCGCAAATAAAGAAAATCCGCAGGATTGACCCTTCGGTCAGGCCCATCGTGCGCAGGATACCCACATCGCGACCCTTGTTTTTTACCAGCATGATCAATCCGCTGATGATGTTCATCGAAGCCACCAGCACAAGGATCGACAGGATGACGAACATCACATTGTCCTCAATCGTCAATGCCCGCAGAAAGCGCCCCACTCGGTCCTGCCAGCTATAGGCCCACATGCCGGGGCCCGCGACATTGGCGATCACCTGTTTTAGCACTTCGGACTGGTTGAGGTCATCAAGGCGAACCTCCAACTCATCGGCCACACCGTCACGGTTGAAAATCAACTGGGCGACATCGAAAGGCAGATAGGCCCGCACCTCGTCAATCTGAAAACGCCCGGTCGAGAATATAAAGACCACCTCATAGGCATTGCGCCGGGTCGCCTGCCCCATCGGGGTGGCGGCGCCAGAGCGGGTCGTGATCTCAATCCGGTCGCCAATCGACAGGCCAAGGTTGCTGGCAAGCGCTGATCCGATCGCGATTCCATTGGGCAGATCGTCAATATTGCCCACCGTTCTCTCGCTTTGCACGATCGCATCGGATGCTCTGAGGTCGTCCAACCGGATGCCATAAATATCCGCCAGCCCGATGCGCCCCGCGCCAGAGGCCATCGCCTGCCCCCGTATCAACGGGGCGACAGACCGCACACCCTCAACGGCACGAATGCCCTCGGCAACTGCCTCAAAATCCTGAATGACATCGCGCGGCTGCACCACCGAAATATGCGCATTTGCGCCTGCAATCGTGTCAATGAACTCGGCCCGAAACCCCGACCGCACCGCCAGCGTCGCGATCAATGCAAACACCGCCAACGTGACCCCGATCAGACTGATCCATGTCATGACGCTCACACCGCCCTCGGCGCGTCTGGCCCGGATATAGCGCCATGCGATCATCCATTCGAATTTTGCAAAGGGACGTGTCGTCCTGACTTCGGCCATGAATGCTCCTGCTTGGCGTTTGCCGCAACGTGGGGCGCGACGCTCAAATGGTCAAGCCGAGATCACCCAATCCCACGTCGCTGACAGCGCACAGGCGGCTCTGCTTCATCTTGGTCGAAAAACTCCCGCCGGAGGCTCCTGCCGCTGCAATCACGAAACGACCGGCTTGATGTCAGGTGACCTATCTGCGCGCGCCCGCCAACCGTGGCACGCCATTTTGCGCAACCAGCGTAGGGCGGATGAGCGGTGGTTCGGTCTTGACGACAGGCTCTCTGCGTTTGACCTCCCTGGACCGTTTTGTTCTGTTGCGCCGCAGTGGCATCGTCAATATCGCAAAGAGTGCCGCAAATCCGGCCCAGCCAGTGAGGAACCCCGCACCCGTCGCGGCCACGCCCGCAGCGCTCATCGGCACGGCGGGTGTGAAATCCTCCCAGACCGCCTGAATGGTCGCGGGATCGGCCATGCGTTGCGGCATGGCCAAACGTGCAATCGCAGAGGTGTCGCGCAGGATCATCAGGTTTTCGCTCAGCCGTGCATGCCGGGCAAAGGTGCGCCGCCACATCAACTCCTGCCCGGCAACCAGTGGTGTCTCCGCCATCGCCAGCAACATTTCCTCGCGGCCCATGCCATCGACCAGTGCGGTCTGGTCAAATTCCACGACCTGCCGCGTCAACTCATCCACTTGGCCTGCGAGCCGTTGCAGGTATTGCTGGGAAAATTCGGGGAACTGCGACAGGCCAGCGGCGCCGGTCAGCCCACCAACAAAGCAAAGCACCCTGATCATATCAGAGCCTCAAGGAAAGAAACCGTCGTCATCTGCTGCCTCGTGACGTTTTGTTTTGCAGCAGCCTAGCAGATTTCGACGAGGCTGTTAACGATGCCAGCAGCCTATGCGCGTTCTTCCGCGTGCGTACGCAGCCAGTCGATGACGTTTTCTGCGTCCTGATCCGGTGGAAAGACCGGATAAAAGACCTTGGCGATGACCCCATCCCTGACGATCATCGTCAAGCGCCTGTGCAGATGTTGCCCTTCAACGGTGATCCCCGGCAGGGTCAGGGCACGCCCCAGCGCCCGATCGGCATCGGACAAAAGCGGGAAAGGAAGGTGCAACCGCTTGGCCGCTTCCATCTGATCTTCGCTGGTCTGGGTGGATATCCCGAAGAGGTGTTTGACCCCCCATTCGCGCAGGGCCGCAAAGTGATCGCGAAATGCGCAGGACTGCGGCGTGCAGCCGCGGGCACCCGGGATATCATTCCAGCCATCAGGCAAGTCCCGATCCGGGCGCCCTGTCATGGGATAGATGTAGATCACTGCCAACCCGCGCAATTCACCAAGCACAACGGCGGGGCCGTCTGTGGCTTGCAACCTCACCAATGGCAGTTTCATGCCCTTCAGGTGATCGCTTTTGCCGTCATCAAGGGGGCTCGGGATCAGCGACCAGTCAACCTCGGTCAGGCTCATGCGATGCCTTCGTAAATCTGCGCGATCCGCGCGACGGCCTCTTGGGGTGGTAATTCTTCGCTCTCGCCGGTCCGGCGGCTGGTCAGCTCTACGACCCCGTTCTTGAGACCCCGTGGCCCCACGGTAATCCGCCATGGCAGACCAATCATATCCATGGTGCCGAATTTGGCCCCGGCCCGCTCATCCCGGTCGTCATAAAGCGGCTCAAGCCCCAGTGCGGCAAGCGCGGCATAAAGCGCCTCACAGGCTGCATCCGTCGCCGCATCGCCCTGCCGCATGTTCAGAATACCGCAGTGAAAGGGGGTCACGCCCTCAGGCCAGATGATGCCCTTGTCATCATGGCTGGCCTCGATGATGGCCCCCAGCAAACGTGACACGCCAATGCCGTGCGACCCCATGTGGACAGGAACTTTGTTGCCCTGCCCATCATCGACCAAAGCACCCATGCTTTCGGAATATTTGGTACCGAAGTAGAAAATCTGACCCACTTCGATACCCCGTGCGGTGCGCTTGCGCTCTTGCGGGATTGCGTCGAAAATTGCGGGATCATGGGTCTCGTCGGTGCGTGCATAGCGCGAGGTGAACTCCTCAAGCACCGCCTGACATGCGGCATGATCGTCATAATCAATCTCGCGGTCGCCGAACTTCAGATCGGTGATCTCGCTGTCATAAAAAACCTCGCTTTCGCCGGTGTCGGCCAACACAAGGAACTCATGGGTATCATCGCCCCCGATCGGGCCACTGTCGGCGCGCATCGGAATGGCTTGCAGGCCCATGCGTTCATAGGTGCGCAGATAGCTGACCAGATGGCGATTATAGGCGTGCAGCGCGTCCTCTTTCGTCAGGTCAAAGTTGTAGCCATCCTTCATGTAGAATTCACGACCCCGCATCACACCAAAACGCGGGCGGACTTCATCGCGAAATTTCCACTGGATCTGATAGAGCGTCAGCGGCAAATCCTTGTAGCTGGTCACATGGGCCCGGAAGATATCCGTGACCAACTCTTCTGCGGTGGGGGTAAAAAGCATATCCCGCCCACCCCGGTCCTTGATACGTAGCATTTCCTCGCCGTAAGCGTCATAGCGGCCACTTTCGCGCCACAGGTCGGCCGATTGGATCGTTGGCATTTGAATGGCGATGTGCCCAGCGCGCGCCTGTTCTTCGTGCACGATATCCTCGATCTTGCGCAGCACCTTGAAGCCCAGGGGCAGCCAGGAATATATCCCGGCCGAGGCCTGTTTGATCATCCCCGCCTGCAACATATAGCGGTGGCTGACGATCTGCGCCTCGCGGGGGGTTTCTTTGAGAACGGGTAGGAAATAGCGGCTCAGGCGCATGTGGTGTGACCTTCTTGGGATGCAAGTATTCGGATCGGTGTAATCCGCTGCGCGGTGCCTCGCAAGCTATGTCATCAAGTTAACGTCGCCCGATTTTTACAAAGCGGCACTTGCTTCGTTTGGCTGCACGTCGCATCTATGAGCCAAGCAATTACGGATGATCCATGGCACTTCCTGTCGGACAGCAAGCAAAATACTGGGGCATTGCCACAGCCGTCTTTCTGGTCGCCTTGTGGTTTCTGGGCGATGTGATCCTGCCCTTCGTGCTGGGCGGGGCGGTTGCCTACTGCCTTGATCCGGTCGCAGACAGGTTGGAACGGGCCGGGTTCAGCCGGATCGTGGCCGTGGCGATCATCACGCTCGTCACCGTTTTGATCTTTGTCTTGCTGATCCTGCTTGTCATCCCGACCTTGGTTCAGCAATCCGCCTCTTTGATCGACACCGCGCCGGAGCTTTTTGATCGGTTGCGCAATGGGCTGACCGAGCGTTTTCCGCAGCTTCTGGACGACCAGAGTGTCGCCTATCAGCAGCTCTTGACCATTGGCGAGGCAATCCAATCGAAAGGCGGAGAGTTGGTGAATGGTCTGGTGTCATCCGCCCTTGGGCTTATCAACATCCTTGTCCTGATCGTCATCGTGCCTGTCGTGACCGTCTACATGCTGCTTGACTGGGACAATATGACCGCGAAGATCGACGACATGCTGCCGCGTGACCACGCCGATACGGTCAGGAAACTGGCGCGTGACATTGACGCGACGCTGGCGTCTTTTATTCGCGGACAAGGGACGGTCTGTCTGGTGCTGGGCACTTATTATGCCGTGGCGCTGATGCTGGCGGGATTGAATTTCGGCCTTATCGTCGGGTTCATCGCGGGGCTGATCACCTTCATTCCTTACGTTGGCGCCCTGGTTGGAGGGGTCTTGGCGGTCGGTCTTGCGCTCTTTCAATTCTGGGGCAGTGTTGAAGTCGCCGACGGCGACACAATTTCCTACGTCACCAACTGGGTGCGGATCGGGATTGTGGCAGGCATCTTTGGGCTGGGACAATTCCTTGAGGGCAATATTCTGACACCGAAACTGGTTGGCGGGTCTGTCGGGTTGCACCCTGTCTGGCTCTTGTTTGCGCTCTCTGTGTTCGGCACGCTCTTTGGTTTTGTCGGCATGCTGGTTGCGGTGCCTATCGCGGCGATGATCGGTGTTGTCGCCCGCTGGGGGATGAGCCAGTACAAGGACAGCCTGCTCTATCGCGGAAAGTCCGGGAGCGAGTGAATGCCAGATCAGCTTGCCTTTGACTGGCCAACGGGAGTTGCGCTGGGACCGGATGATTTCTTTGTGTCCGACGCCAACGCGCAGGCCTTTGCCATGCTGGGCACACCCGAGACCTGGCCGGAACGAAAGCTCGCTCTGATCGGACCAAAGGGATGCGGCAAGAGCCATTTGGCGCGGGTCTTTCAGGCCCAAAACGATGCAGCGCTGATCCGGGTCAGTGATCTGGTCGCTGATTTCAAGACAGATGCATCCACGGTCATCGTCGAGGATATGGAGACGCTCCCACAATCGGCTGAGGAAGCGGTTTTCCACCTGCATAACAATCTGCGCTCGGCAGGTGGCCTGCTTTTGCTGACCTCTGATCAGCCCCCCAGCCGCTGGCCCATCGCCCTGCCCGATCTGGCCAGCCGGATGCAGGCCACCACGGTCGTGCAAATCTACAATCCCGATGATGCGCTCCTTGCGGCCTTGGTCATGAAACTGTTCGCGGACCGCCAGATTAACCCGCAACCCGCCTTGGTGCAGTATCTGACCACGCGCATCGAACGTTCCTTTTCTGCCGCGGCTGACATCGTAGACCGGCTCGACACGGCGGCTTTGGCGCAAAGGCGCAAGATAAACAAAGCCTTGGCAGCCGAGTTGCTGGACAACGCCGACTGACCCCGCGATACTTGTCATTGAACCGCAACAAAAGCGGGACAAAAGGCCCCATGACCGACGCAAACTTTCTTGAAGGGGATTATCCGTCCCCCACGACGCTTGATATCGACCTTGCCAGCCCCGCGCGTTTCGTGAACCGCGAGTTGAGCTGGCTGAGCTTTAACTGGCGTGTGCTGGAAGAGGCGGAAAACCCGCGTGTGCCGCTGTTGGAGCGGCTCCGGTTCCTGTCGATCTCTGCCACCAATCTCGACGAATTCTACACCGTGCGGGTCGCTGGCCTGCGGGAGTTGTCGAATGAAGGCAATGTCACACCGGGCTTGGACGGGCGCACCCCGGCAGAGCAACTGGTGGTCATCGACAGCGACGCGCGCGCCTTGATGGCCCGGCAACAGGCTGTCTATACCGACCTGCAGGCGCTGATGGCCGCGCAGAATATCCACATCCTGAACCGCGCCGCGCTGAGCGACGCTGACATCGCCTACCTTGAAGATGTGTTCATCGAACAGGTGTTCCCGGTCCTGTCCCCTTTGGCAATTGATCCCGCGCACCCTTTCCCTTTCCTGCCCAACGAAGGCTTTGCGCTCGCGCTGCAACTGGAACGCCCCAGCGACAAGCGGCAATTGCGCTCGCTTTTGCCGGTGCCCGCACAGATCGACCGGTTTGTCGCGCTGCCTGCCGAAACCGGGCATCGGTTCTTGCCGCTGGAAGAACTGCTGCTCTTGCATATCGGGCGGTTGTTTCCGGGCTACAAGATCAAGGGCAGTTGCGCCTTCAAGGTACTGCGCGACAGCGATCTGGAACTGGAGGACGAAGCCGAAGACCTCGTGCGCGAATTCGAAACCGCGCTCAAGCGGCGGCGGCGCGGCGAGGTGGTCCGCCTCAAGATATCTCAAGGTGCTCCCAATGCGCTCAAGTCTCTCATCATGTCGGAATTGCACGTCACCGAAGAAACAGTGGTCGAGGTTGATGGCCTGATCGGGATCTCCGACCTTGGTGAACTGGTGCTGGACAGCCGATCTGACCTGCTTTGGCCCACCTTCGCCCCGCGCGTGCCCGAGCGGGTGCAGGACCATGACGGCGATATGTTCGCGGCGATCCGGCAAAAGGACATGCTGCTGCACCACCCCTACGAAACCTTCGATATGGTGGTCCGGTTCCTGACCCAGGCCGCGCGCGACCCTGATGTCGTGGCGATCAAGCAGACGCTTTATCGCACGTCCAAGCTTTCACCCATTGTCGAGGCCTTGTGCGAAGCGGCGGAGGACGGCAAATCCGTCACCGCGCTGGTCGAGTTGAAAGCCCGCTTTGACGAGGCCGCCAACATCCGCCAATCCAGGCGATTGGAGCGTGCGGGCGCCCATGTGGTCTATGGGTTTCTCAACTACAAAACCCACGCCAAGATCAGCACCGTCGTGCGGCGCGAGGGTGACAAGCTGGTCACCTACACCCATTTCGGCACCGGCAATTACCACCCGATCACCGCGCGCATCTACACCGACCTCAGCCTTTTTACCTGCGATACCAAACTGGGGCGGGACGCGACGAAAGTGTTCAACTACCTCTCGGGTTATGCGCAGCCCGATGGCCTTGAGAACCTTTCGATCTCGCCGCTGACGATGAAGCAAACCTTGCTGGAGCTTATCGCCGCCGAGGCCGAAAATGCCCGCGCGGGCAAGCCCGCTGTCATCTGGGCCAAGATGAACTCGCTGATCGAAAGCGACGTGATTGATGCGCTTTATGCGGCCAGTCAGGCGGGCGTCAGGATCAGCCTCGTGGTGCGCGGTATCTGCGGGCTGCGTCCGGGCGTGAAGGGCTTGTCCGAGAATATCCGCATCAAGTCGATCGTTGGCCGTTTTCTGGAACATTCACGCATTGTCTGCTTTGGCAACGGCAACGCCCTGCCTTCAAAAAAGGCCAGGGTCTATATCAGTTCAGCCGACTGGATGGGGCGCAACCTCAACCGCCGCGTCGAAACGCTGGTCGAAATCAAGAACGGCACGGTCAAAGCGCAGATCGTCAGCCAGATCATGGCCGCCAACATGGCCGATATCGCGCAAAGCTGGGTGATGGCCGCCGACGGCAGCTTTGCCCGGGCGCGCATCGAAGAAGGCACCTTCGCGTTCAACTGCCACCGGTTCTTCATGGAAAACCCCTCGCTGTCAGGGCGCGGATCAGCGGGCGCATCAGACGTGCCGCAGTTGACGCATACGGATGATTGAGGCGTGTTGACCGAAACCTTGCCTTTTCAGTCCAAACTATCACGCGCCTCTGCCACGCGGGTTGCAAACCGTTTCGGAACGATCCGCTCCCTCATCGCGGCAGCCCACCAGCGTCTTTTCTTATGAAAGCGCCGACCGGCGTTCTTGAAGTGCCAAAGCCGCCCTGTCTTGCATGCGACATCATTGTAGATGCGCGGATCAAGCTTCAGAACGCGCACGTCCCCAAGGGCAGCGCTGCCAAGTGATCCATTGAGGTCAGTTGGCTCCAGAATATCAGAAATCGCCATCTGATCTGTGTGAGCGCCATCAGCGCAGACTGCCCGCCATTGTTCAAGCAGCGCCTGTGCAACCTTACTATTGGCAAAATACATCACGCCGGAATTCAGGCGCCCGTTTCGGAAAGGGTCACCGACAAGTAACTCTTTCGGATGACGCGGAGTAATAGCAACATCACAACCCATGAAAATTCCGGCAGGCAGACTGTCCACCATCAAAACATCAGCATCAATGTACAGCGCATTCTGGTCGTAGCGTGCGATAAAGTCCAACAGACAATCTGGCTTGTGATGGGTCCGAATTGCGCCTCCTGGGATTTTCTCACTGTAACCTTCAGGCGGCGTCAACGATATTACATCACTTTTTAATCGCGCGCGTTGTCTGGGAAGAAGTCCAAGGTCGTAAATCACAGGGTATTGTCCTGTCTTTCGTCTGACGTTCTCTTCCAAAACCGGCAAGAAGTGAAAGAAATTGGCGTCAGCACAGGTTACGACACGAAATTCAGAAGTCATCAAAATAGCACCTTGGCCCATATTTTTGCACCGTATCGAGTGGGGTTGCAATCAATCGCATGGCGGAGTTGTCAAATCGTCAAAACGCGCGAACAAATCGTGTATCATGGCGGGGCTGATCCTTTGCGCATCCGTTACCTTCGCATTTCGTCTATCAAGAACTGCGACGGTTGGCACCACCCGAATATCGGCGCAAAAGGGTATGATCCGCCTGCCCTTTCTGTTGACGCACCCAGACGATTGATTGATACCTTTTCGCGGGGATGGCGGCAGAGGGTTTCAATGACACAGGCTCCTGAAACGGACACGATTGACTGGGGACCGTTTGGACGCCCGCTGTTTGAAGACGCCGCCGCCAAACGCCTCAGCCGAGTGGGTGTGATCGACGTCGGCTCGAACTCTGTCCGTCTGGTAGTGTTTGACGGGGCGGCCCGTTCACCGGCCTATTTCTACAATGAAAAAATCATGTGCGCCTTGGGCGCGGGCCTGTCAAAAACCGGGCATCTGAACCCCGAAGGGCGTGTGCGGGCCATTTCTGCCATCCGACGCTTTGCTGCATTGGCTGAAGGCATGGGCATTCCGCCGCTCACTGCCGTCGCAACTGCGGCGGTGCGCGAAGCCTCCGACGGGGCCGCGTTTCAGGCAGATGTCTTGCGCGAGACCGGGATCAAGCTGTGGATCATCCACGGCAAGGAAGAAGCGCGGCTTTCAGCACAGGGTGTCTTGCTGGGATGGCCGGGGAGCTACGGGCTTGTCTGCGATATAGGCGGGTCATCAATGGAACTGGCGGACCTTGCCGAAGGCCGTGTCGGGCGACGGGTGACATCTGCACTTGGGCCCCTCAAACTGCGGGAAATCAAAGGCGGGCGCAAGGCGATCAAGGCGCATGTGCGCGAAACAATGGAACAACTCCATGATGAGATGGGCAATGTCACCGGGATGCGCCTGTTCCTCGTTGGCGGCTCCTGGCGCGCGATTGCGCGGGTCGATATGGAACGCCGGTCCTATCCGCTGACGGTCCTGCACGAATACCGGATGAGCGCGCGACAGGTCAGCAAGACGGCGGAGTATATCCGCAAATCCGACCTGCAAGACCTGCGCAACCGTTGCAACATTTCTGACAGCCGCATGTCGCTGGTGCCACTGGCGACGATTGTCCTTAAGGAACTGATGCGGACCTTCAAGCCCAAGGATGTGGCGGTTTCGTCCTACGGTATCCGCGAAGGCATGCTTTATGAACAGATGCCGCGGGCGCTGCGCGAACGCGATCCGCTGATCGAGGCGTGTCGCTTTGCTGAAGCAAAGGATGCCCGGCTGCCCGGCTTTGGGCGCGTGCTTTATAATTTTGTCAAACCGCTGTTTCCGCGTGCCAATTGGCAACGCAAACGGATCATCAAGGCCGCGTGTCTGCTGCATGATGTCAGCTGGCGCGCCCACCCTGATTACCGGGCCGAGGTCACCTTTGATAACGCCACGCGCGCCAATCTGGGTGGGTTAAAGCACTACGAGCGGGTCCTATTGGGCCTTGCCCTGATGAACCGCTACACCAGCAAAACCGCCAACTCGCGGTTTGATGCGCTCTTTGCCTTGCTGGACGAAGGGCAAATCAAAGAGGCGGTTATCCTCGGCAAGGCGATGCGCCTGGGCGCCATGCTCTGGCTGACGGCCGATGAAGAGCCCGGCAGCCTGCAATGGAGGCCCAAAAAGCGCGAATTGACTTTGCGCCTGACCGAGCACGCCCGGCCGCTTTTCGGGGAAGTTGCGCAGTCACGCTTTGATGCGCTTGCCACAGCAATGGGCGCAACGGGTTCGGTGAAATTCACCAAGTAAGCCACACTAAGGACACAGCCGATGTCGCATCAAACCGGTGATTCCAACTTCAGGTTGACCCAAGGGAAAAACGTAGTCGGCAGGCACAGCGCACCCAATAACAATATTATCTTTTCAAGATGATTGTTTCCAAGGACTGCCCCAAAGACAGCAGAAAAATGAACTTAACATGAACATACGTGATTTTGACATGCAAAAGTCAGATTCTTGCCGCATTTCTCTCGCTTTTCTGACACGATAGGGCGAAGTTAGCGAGAGTAACGCTCAATTGGTGTTGTAAGTACGTCTCTGCCGGTTGGCAGGAACAGTGATTTGGATGGTAAAAAGTGTTTGACGAAGCAGTAAGGTTTGATGTTGCAACAGCGACACTAAAAGGCAGCCGGGACTTCCAAGAGGACAGTCTGGCCGCCAGTTTCCCTCTCGGACAAGAAACCGGATTTGCAGTTCTTGCCGATGGCATGGGCGGGCATCTTTCCGGCGATGTTGCCAGCGCTTTGGTCATGTCCGAGGTTTTCAGCCGCATCAAGATGAATGAGATGCTGCTGGAAAAGACCATAACGGATGTTCCCAGCCTGCTGCATGGAATGACCTCGACCGCAAATAGCCGCATCACGCAATACATCGAAGAGACGCCGGAATCCTACGGTATGGGATCGACGCTGCTTGCGACAATCATCCGCGGGGACGACCTTTTTTGGGTTTCCGTCGGCGACTCGCCCCTTTTCTTGTTCCGCGATGGCGAGCTGCGCCAGCTCAATCAGGATCACTCTATGGCCCCGCAGATCGACATGATGGTCAAGGTCGGCGCGATGACTGAAGAAGCGGGTCGCGATCATCCGGACCGCAACACGCTCACATCGGCCATTGCCGGCGTCGCGATCGACAAGATCGACTGCCCTGAAGAGCCAACCAAGGTTCTGCCCGGCGATATTATCATCGTTGCGAGCGATGGGCTTCAATATCTGACCAATGCCCAGATCACCGCAATTCTGAAAGAAAAGCAGAACGCGCGCAGCATGGATATTTCTGGCGCGCTGTTCGCGGCACTGAAAGAACTCGACGACCCCGACCAGGACAACGCGGCATTTACGGTCATCAAATTGGGGAAAAGACAACAGGCCACACAGCCCGCCGCAAGCGACGCATCATCTGTGCTTGTCCAGCTTAAGAATGATCTGGGTCGCAAGGAGAATGTTGTTGATGTAGCGCAAGCGCAGCCTGCAACAGGTGAAGGGGCACCTGATGTTGCCGGCAATACACAAGAGCCTGTCGGCACACCGGGCAAACGCATAATCCGTCTTGTGACATCGCAAGCCCGGACGTTCGACAGGTCAGACGCGCCCCAAGAGAACAGCCACCCGATTGAACAGGTCAAACCGCAGGGGCACGCCAGTTGGTTCCGCAGTCGAAGATCGTCCAACGACTGACCCCCGAGACATCTTTAGCCCGCACCGCGCCCAGAACAGGCGCTGCATCATGCTGCGCGCAAGCGCGCCACTCGCCTTGCATCCTGTGAACTGTTTTGGTTACTTGGTTGTTGCCTTCAGAGTTCTATTTCCGCACCACCCGGCTCCGGCTCCCAGATCGGCGCGTCAGGGCGGCGGCGCATGATGATGTCGCCGTTTGGCAGGAATTCCGGCGCTTGATAGTTGCGCAGGTCATCGACCTGTTCCAGGAATGTGCCGAATGCAGGACCCATGTCCTGAAAACTGTCCCGCAGAGCGTCCAGGGTTGGTTCCAACTCGTCAATCAGGCCACGCATCAGCATCCGCGCGCCTTCCTCCATGAGATCCAGCCCCTCGCTCATCTCCGCGTCAGGCGCGTCAGGGTTGTCCTCTGCCACCGCCGGCGTGAAAAAGAGCGCTGCGGCAAATGTCAGTGCAATCGTCTGCTTCATACCGCAAGAGGTAGGAACGCCGCCGCAGGAATTCAAATCACAAATCAATGTCCAGAACGACAGGGAAGTGATCCGAAGCCATCAAGAGCGCCTCTCTCAGAACAATATTGGCATAGCATTCGGGGTGATCGAATGGATGCCAAATCTGCCATTCCGGCCCCCGGGCGCGGAGCCGGGGTGAGACCATGATGTAGTCGAGAAGGGCCTGTAGATAGGGCTCGCCTTTGCGCTTGAAGCGGGCCGTGACTGGGCTTGCGCCGATACGGCGTGCAAGGACCAACTGCGCATGCGGATCAAAAAGCCGCTCTTCGGAGCCTTCTCCGAGGACGATTTCGACGCCTGAACGCCCAAAGAGTTTTTCATACTCATCCAGCCCCGGACCATCGTTGAAATCCCCCAGCACAATAAGGTCATCTCCGGCCGCAAGATGCTGGTCCACGCGCTTGCGCAGCCAGACACATTGCGCCAATTGCTTGCGCCGGTTCTGGATCGAAATTCGGGTCGCCTCAGCGTCGTTGCGCGCGCCATGCGGGGCTTTCGACTTGGCATGTACGCCAATCAACCGAACCGGGCCGCTGCCCGTTGACAGCGCAATCTCAAGCGGCGGCTTGGACCAGACGATCGGGTCTGGATGTGCATCCACGTCCACGTCCATGCGAAACTGCCCGTCAAATCGCGGTGCTGTCACATCGCCTTGCGGGTCGTGAACGGCCTCAACCACGTCAGGGTCATAAAGCAGCGCGATTTCCTGCTGCGTGTCGTTGGTAAACCCCGTCACCGCCTCGCGCGCCCGCAGCCCAAAGCGTGCTGCGAAATGTTCAAGCGCCTTGCGGGCATCACGGTGCGGGCTGGTGTCGGGTGCCTCGATGATCATCACGGCATCGGCGTCCATCGCACCAAAGACGGCACCCAACCCGGCGGTCTGCTGGGCTTTGGTCACATCCCAGCGCGATGACCAGCTGCCATCATCGATCAGCCCACCATCATCGTCAAACAGACTGGTGAACCATTCCACGTTGTATGTGGCAATCCTCACGCGCGTGCGCCCTTGATCTCTTCCCAGGCGCGATTGATCGCGACCATGCGACGCTCGGCCAGTTTCACCGCTTCCTTGGGAATGCCGCGCGCGAGCATCTGATCGGGGTGGGTTTCGCGCACCAGCTTGCGCCAGGCGGCGCGGACGTCCTCCATCGGGGCGCTGGGATCAACGCCCAGGACATCAAAAGGGTCGCGGTCTGCCTCGGCCACGAATTGCGCGCGAATGCCGCGAAAGCGGCGTTCATCAAAGCCAAAGATACCAGCGACCTCATGCAGAAAATCATCCTCTTTCGGGTGATAGATTCCATCGGCGACCGCGATGTGAAAAAGCCCCTCTATCAGGTCACAAAGCGGGCGGTCGTCATCGCCATACATTGCCTTGATCCGGCGCGCATAGATATCGTACCCCGCCACATCCTGCCGCGCGAGGTCAAAGACCCGCGCTGCGTTCGCCTCTTCCTCGGGTGGGATCACAAAGACTTCGCGAAAGGCCACGACCTCATCTTTTGTCACCAACCCGTCGGCCTTGGCCATCTTTGCGCCCAGCGCGATGACAGCGATGGTAAAGGCGACCGTCCGATCAGGGGAGGCGCGCAATTTGTCAAAGACAGCCGACAGCCCCTCGCCTTTGGCGAGTGCGGCAATTGCTTCGGCCATACGTGACCAAATCGACATGCGGGCGGTCCCTTCAAAGCATCTTTTGCATCAGCACCAGATCAATCCAGCGCCCGAACTTGAACCCCACTTCGGGCAGCGTTGCAACCTTTGCAAAGCCCAGATTGGCATGAAAGGCGATCGCGCCGGTGTTTTCGGTGCTGCAACCGGCGAACATGCTGTGCTGGCCCGCAGCTTTTGCCTGTGCGCAAAGTGCCTCCATCAACCGCCGGCCACCGCCCTGACCATGGCCATCTTCATGCAGCATGATCGTATGCTCGACCGTGAACCGATAGCCTTCGCCGCCGCGAAACGGAAAGTAGCGGGCAAAGCCCAAAATCTGTCCTTCGTGGTCCCAGACAAGGCAGTCTTGTGCAGTGAGCGCGGCAACCTCATCCGCAGACTTGCTGACAGGGTTGAATGTAATCGTCGTCTCACGGATCGCGTGGTTCCAGATCGCCGCGATCTGTAGTGCGTCTGCGGGGGTCGCGGCCCGGATCATGACAGCGACCTGATCCCGCCCGGCGTTTCAAATGTGGCCGTCAAACCGAACGCACCAGTTACCATTTGCACGCGCGCATCTGCAAGTTCCATCATGTCCAAAAACGCCATTGCCGCGGGATGACACACTTCCAACCGCAGCAATTTGCATCCGCTGACAGGCAGCCTGTCAGCCGGGTGATGCGTGCCCTTCGCCCATTCGATCAGCGTCGGAAACGCCCCTTGATAAGGCAAGCCGCCATCATCAGGGACCGTTATCTGCCATGCCAGATCGCCCCGCGTCAAGGCACGCGGCGTACCGACCGCGTCAGGCGCTTTGGCCAAAGCGCGCGACATATCGTCCGTCTGGCAAATCCAATTGGCCAACCGCGGCGGACCGGTGAATGCGTCCAGACCGAACCATGCATACCCGGCCTCTGGCGCCGCGTGCGGGTCTTTCGCGATCACTTCGAAATAAAGCCCATCCGCTAGCCCAAGCAGCGCATTATGCGTGCCGTACCGCGGATGCCGCCCACCGGGCTGAAGCTTTGTGCCAAGCTGGTCTTCAACCCACGCTGTCCCTTCGGCGAGGGATGTGCAGGCAACGGCAAGGTGGTCAAGTTTCAACATGCGTGCCTCTTGCCTACTTGCGCGCCTTGCGGATCAACCCCAGAATGTCCTGCGCCGCCTTGGGAATATTCGTGCCTGGCCCAAAGATCGCCTTCACGCCGCTGTCATAAAGGAATTGATAATCCTGCTGCGGAATGACGCCGCCGCAGATCACGAGGATATCCTCGGCACCCGCATCCTTCAACGCCTGCACCAGCTTGGGCGCAAGCGTCTTGTGCCCTGCCGCTTGGCTACTGATCCCGATCACATGCACATCGTTATCAATGGCGTCCTGTGCGGCCTCTGCCGGCGTCTGGAAAAGTGGGCCCACATCGACGTCAAAACCGATATCGGCAAAAGCCGTTGCAATCACCTTGGCACCCCGGTCATGCCCGTCCTGCCCCATCTTGACGACCAGCATGCGCGGACGCCGGCCCTCTTCTTCGGCAAAGGCCTCGACGCTTGCCTGAATGGCCGCAAACCCTTCGTCGCCCTCATAGGCCGCGCCATAGACGCCCGCCAAAGTCTTGACCTCGGCGCGGTGCCGACCGAATGCTTTTTCCATTGCCATGCTGATCTCTCCGACTGTGGCGCGGGTGCGTGATGCCGCAACCGCTGCTTCGAGCAAATTGCCGCCTTCCTGCGCACGGCGGGTAAGTTCTGTAAGAGCCGCCTGACAAGCCGCATCATCGCGGGCGGCCTTTGTGGCCGCGATGCGATTGATCTGCGCTTGGCGCACTGCGGCGTTGTCAATATCGAGGATATCAATCGGCTCTTCTTCGTCCTTGCGGTATTTGTTGACGCCAACAACCACTTCGGTCCCGCGATCAATCCCCGCCTGCCGTTTTGCCGCTGTTTCTTCGATCCGCAACTTCGGCATCCCAGAGGCAACGGCCTTGGTCATCCCGCCCATGCCCTCGACCTCTTCGATCAGGGCCCATGCAGCCTCGGCCAACTCATGCGTCAGGGTCTCGACATAGTAAGAGCCCGCCAGCGGATCGACCACTTTCGTGACACCGGTTTCTTCTTGCAAGATCAACTGGGTGTTCCGGGCAATGCGCGCGCTGAATTCCGTGGGCAATGCAATCGCCTCGTCCAGCGCATTGGTGTGCAGCGACTGGGTGCCACCCAGGACCGCACTCATCGCCTCATAGGCGGTGCGGATCACGTTGTTGTAAGGGTCCTGCTCTTGCAGTGACACGCCAGAAGTCTGGCAATGCGTCCGCAGCATCGCGGACTTGGGGTTCTTTGGTTCAAACTCTGCCATAATGCGCGACCAAAGCAGCCGGGCGGCGCGCAGCTTGGCGGCCTCCATGAAAAAGTTCATGCCGATGGCGAAAAAGAAACTTAGCCGCCCGGCAAACTGATCTACGTCCATCCCCCGCGCAATGGCGGCGCGGACATACTCGCGCCCATCCGCGAGCGTATAGGCCAGTTCCTGCACAAGGTTCGCGCCCGCCTCTTGCATATGATAGCCGGAAATCGAGATGGAATTGAATTTCGGCATCTCAGCGGTCGTATATTCAATGATATCCGCGATAATCCGCATCGAAGGCTCGGGCGGATAGACATAGGTGTTGCGCACCATGAATTCCTTCAGAATATCATTCTGAATGGTGCCCGACAGCACATTGCGCGCATGCCCCTGCTCCTCCCCTGCAACGATGAAATTGGCAAGGATCGGGATCACCGCGCCATTCATCGTCATGGATACCGAAACCTTGTCGAGCGGAATGCTGTCAAAAAGGATTTTCATATCTTCAACACTGTCTATCGCGACCCCGGCCTTGCCGACGTCACCCTCAACGCGCGGATGGTCGCTGTCATAGCCACGGTGGGTGGCCAGATCAAAAGCCACCGAAACGCCCTGCTGCCCCGCAGCCAGCGCCTTGCGGTAGAATGCATTCGATTCTTCTGCCGTCGAAAACCCTGCATATTGCCGGATCGTCCACGGACGCCCTGCATACATTGTCGCCTTCACACCGCGCGTAAACGGTGCCTGACCGGGAATACCGCCCATATGCGGCAGTTCACCGGTGTCATCAGCGGTATAGAGTGGCTGCACCCGGATGCCTTCCAGCGTGTCCCATGTCAGCGCCTCCAAAGGCTTGCCACGCAGCTCTTTGTGGGCAATTTCTTCCCATGTTTTCTTGTCAGACATTGACACCTCCGGCGTGAATTTTGACAGGGCACACGCATTTGTTTGCAGCAAGACGCAGTTGCCCCTTAGCTTTTGGCGCATGCGCCTCTATATCTCGTTTCATGAAGTTATTGATAAACATCGTGCTGGCCACGCTCATCGCCCTGCCCGCAGCGGCAGAAGAAAAAACCGTACCGGAACGCTGGGAAGAGGACCGGACGCAGGTTTTTGACGGCGCCGAGATCATTCTGGAAGACCTGAACTGGATCGCCCGGCCATTGGTGGTGTTTTCAGACACGCCCAATGATCCACGTTTCCAGCAACAGATGGATCTGCTGCTCGCTGGCGTTGACCGATTGGCCGAACGCGACGTGATCCTGATCACCGATACCAACCGCGCGGCGATGACCGATTTGCGCAGCATTTTGCGCCCGCGGGGGTTCATGATGGCTTTGGTGGGCAAGGACGGGCGCGTGGCCCTGCGCAAGCCCGCGCCGTGGAGCGTGCGCGAGTTGTCACGCTCCATCGACAAAATGCCATTGCGCCAGCAAGAAATGGCGGACCGTCGTTTGACGGATGAATGAGCGCGGCTAATCACGTGACACGCGCTGGCGCAAAAAAGCGCCTTTTCGCTGGCCCGGCCATCCCCGTTGCCCCCGGACACAAGCGCCGAAATATGATTGCCCGCCTTTCACCTATTCAAATTCCATAATCACTTCATCAACGGCAAGGCTGTCACCGGCGCCTGCGTTGATCTTCTTCACGGTGCCCTTCTTTTCGGCGCGCAGGATATTTTCCATCTTCATCGCCTCAACGGTACAAAGCGCCTGTCCCTCCTGCACCTCATCGCCTTCGGCAACATCAACCTTCACGATCAGGCCGGGCATCGGGCAAAGCAGGTACTTCGACGTATCGGGTGGCAGTTTTTCAGGCATCAGCGCCGCAAGCTCGGCCTGACGTGGCGTGCGCACATGCACTTTCAGATCCGCCCCGCGATAGCGCACACGAAACCCACCCGAGATTTTCCCGATCTTGAGAACCAAAGGCGCGCCATCGATGGTCAGGCGCGCCAGCGGGTCGCCCGGGGTCCAGTTGCTCTCGACCCGCAGTGTCTTGCCATTGATCGCGACGTCTGCGCCGCTCTTGTCCGCATTGATCCTGGTGTCATGAGCCTGACCCTGCAACTTGACCACCCAGTCTTCGCCCACGTGGCGTTCGTGATTGTCCATGCGGCCTGAAATGCGGGTGCGCCGGATTTCGGCAACACGGTGCATTGCAGCTGCGGCAGCCGCGATGCGCTGGCAGGCATTCTCGTCCAGCGTCGCACCGTCAAAGCCGTCAGGATATTCTTCCTCGATAAAGGCGGTTGTCATGTTTCCGCTGGTGAATTTGGGGTGGTCATAGACCGCCGCCAGAAACGGCAGGTTGTGTCCGATCCCCTCCAGCTCAAACCCGTCGAGCGCCAGCCGCATTTCCTCGATCGCGGTGGCACGGTCCGGAGCCCATGTGCACAGCTTGGCGATCATCGGATCGTAATACATGCTGATTTCACCGCCCTCAAACACACCAGTGTCGTTGCGCACGGCGCGCACCGGTGTGGCCTCTTCAAGGGGGGGGCGGTAGCGCGTCAGACGGCCGATGGACGGCAAGAACCCACGATAAGGGTCCTCGGCATAAAGGCGGCTTTCCATCGCCCAGCCGTTGATTTTCAGATCGGACTGCTGGAATGGCAGCTTTTCACCGGCGGCCACGCGGATCATCTGTTCGACCAGATCAATGCCGGTAATCAGCTCTGTCACAGGGTGTTCCACCTGCAAACGGGTGTTCATTTCAAGGAAATAGAAATTGCGGTCGCCATCAACGATAAATTCAACCGTACCCGCGCTGGTGTACCCTACTGCCTGCGCCAATGCGACCGATTGTTCCCCCATCGCCTTGCGGGTTTCTTCATCCAAGAACGGGCTCGGCGCTTCCTCGATCACCTTCTGATTGCGACGCTGGATCGAACATTCACGCTCGTGCAGGTAAACCGCGTTACCGTGCCCGTCACAAAGCACCTGAATTTCGATATGGCGCGGCTGAGTGACGAATTTTTCAATAAAGATACGATCATCGCCAAAGCTGTTTGCGGCTTCGTTCTTGGACGACTGGAACCCTTCGCGAGCTTCATCGTCATTCCAAGCGATCCGCATGCCCTTGCCACCGCCACCGGCAGAGGCCTTGATCATTACCGGATAGCCGACCTCGTTCGAGATCTTTACCGCGTCCTCGGCATCCTCGATCAGGCCCATATAACCCGGCACCGTGGATACATCGGCTTCCTGTGCGATCTTTTTGGACGTGATCTTGTCACCCATCGCCTCAATCGCCCCTTTGGGCGGCCCGATAAAGGCCACGCCAGCGGCGGCCAGCGCATCGGCGAATTTGGGGTTCTCGGACAGGAAACCATAGCCGGGATGCACAGCCTCTGCGCCGGTTTTCCTGACCGCCTCCATCACCTTGTCGATGACAATGTAGGATTGGTTGGCCGGGGGGGGGCCAATATGCACGGCCTCATCAGCCATCTTGACGTGCAGCGCATTGCGGTCCGCATCCGAATAGATGGCGACCGTCTTGATGCCCATCTTGCGGGCGGTCTTGATTACCCGGCATGCGATTTCACCACGGTTGGCGATGAGAATTTTCTTGAACATTATTTTCCGTCCCCAAAACACGACAAAACCGCCGCCGGGGCGCAACCCCGACGACGGTTTCTATTCATTGCACGCCCCGGACGGGGGCGGTTGTCTATCTTACTGGCAAACTTCGACGCCCGCGTCGTCACAAAAGACGCCGACCGCCGCACCGGCAAGCATTGTTCCGGTGCGATCTGTTCCAAGCACTTCTGCGGCCACGAGGCCTGCACCGGCGCCGACCACGCCGCGTTCAACGTCATTTCTGAGGCAACCTGACAAACCAAGAACGGCCAGGGTCGCAAGGATGATTGATTTCTTGTACATGATCTTTTGCCTATCGTTGTTATCTCGGCCGCCCCACAATTGGTGCGATCTGCGCCCTGATGAATAGCAATTCCACCGTGATATCCAATATCAGCGGGGCTTTTTGCCTCCAATAGGCGCGTTTCCGTTATCGGCCTGCTTGGTGAGTAAGCAGGCCGATCAGGGAAAGGGTAACGGTAAAGAGAAGTTGCAGCAAAACAAAAACTGGAACGTCCTGCTACAAGGCCGACCTTGCCGAAAGATTGGAATGCTGAATAGCATTGTTGCGCAACCTTCGCAGAATAAGCGAGTTCCCGCTGAGATTGTTTCGCTGCTGTTCTGGCCATGGTTTCACCGCGCATCAGCCATCTCCCAGAATTTCCGGGAAGGTCTGGCGCATGACGGTCACATCGATGCGCAACATCGCTTCATAGCTTGCCGCGTCAAACGGGTCCTCGGCCGGAATGACTTCACGCCCGAAAAGCCAGCTTATCCGCCCTGCATCAAGATTGCCCCGCACAAAAGGCGCATCGCCGAATTGGTCCCACAAAGCCTGCATAAAGCCTGCATCAGCGCGCTTGTCCGGTGGGCGGCGGTCGGGGTAGCGGATCCGTTCGGTCACGGGCGTCGCCCCGCCCTTGTTGGCGCGGCGCAGGGTGAACTGGAAATCGGTGCCGGGCAAACGGCCCGGAAAACCCCGATGCTTGTCCATGTATGGAAGGTTAGCCATGTGTCCCCCCCGAAATCACGCGGGCGAAACGGACGGGCCCGAAAGCCCGTCCAAAGAAGCAATCTTTAGTAAACCAACCCGTCGTAATTGACGGACATTTGTGCAGCCGCATCAGATGTAATCTGCAGCGGCGCACGGTCTTGGCTGCCCGATACGGCCACAAGCGCCATAAGCGCTGCCACCGCGAAGGCCAGGAATCCTTGTACCATTTTTCTTGCCTGCCTCTGTTGATGCAGGGCTTCCGGTGATCTTTGCCACCTTCACCCCACGAGAGCGCGATATCCACTTCGCGTGAGGTGAGCTTAGACAAAAATTCTTTATTCTCAAAGGCCTCCAAGACGAACTGCGTGCAATGTTGCTGCAAAGACTCAGATTTCGGGCCAATCTGCGCTGCTGCGTCCATATTTTGGGCAAATGTCACGGCGGGCTCCAGATATAGTGGGCTTTGTGTGCGCCTAGACAGCGCTTTTCCGCCGCCACCGGACTGCGCCAGATCCAAGCGCCTTGGTTTATGATCGCCTTGCCAAATCACAGCGGGATATTGTCATGCTTTTTCCACGGCGTATGGACCTGCTTGGTCCGTAACGACGCGAACGCCCGGCACACCCGTTTGCGCGTCGAATGCGGCATGATCACCTCGTCGATCACGCCCTTCTCGGCCGCGACAAACGGGTTGGCAAAGCGGTCCTCGTAATCCTGCGTATGTTTGGCAAGTTTCTCCGGGTCGTTCAGATCAGCGCGATGAATGATCTCGGTCGCGCCCTTGGCCCCCATCACCGCAATCTCGGAGGTGGGCCAGGCATAGTTGAAATCGCCATTGAGGTGTTTGGACGCCATCACCACATAGGCGCCGCCATAGGCCTTGCGTGTGATCACTGTGACCTTCGGCACCGTTGCTTCGCCATAGGCAAACAACAGCTTGGCCCCGTGCTTGATTACCCCGCCATATTCCTGGCTGGTGCCCGGCAGAAAGCCCGGCACATCCACAAGCGTCAGCAGCGGAATATCAAAGGCATCACAGAAGCGCACGAAACGGGCTGCCTTGCGTGAGGCATCAATGTCCAGACATCCTGCCAATACCATCGGCTGATTGGCGATAACGCCGACGGTTGACCCTTCAAGGCGGATAAAACCCGTCAGGATGTTCTTGGCAAACTCTTCCTGAATCTCATAGAAATCGCCCTCATCCGCCAGTTTGGCGATCAGCTCTTTCATGTCGTAGGGCATGTTGGGGTTGTCGGGGACCAGCGTATCAAGGCTGTCTTCGACCCGGTTCACATCGTCAAAGAACGGCCGCACAGGGGCTTTGTCGCGGTTGCTGAGCGGCAGAAAATCAACAAGGCGCCGGACCTCTGCAATCGCCTCCACATCGTTTTCAAAGGCGGCGTCCGCCACAGACGACTTTTTGGTATGGGTGCCCGCGCCACCCAGTTCTTCTGCCGTCACCTGTTCGTTGGTCACGGTCTTTACAACGTCTGGCCCGGTGACAAACATGTAAGAGCTGTCTTTGACCATAAAGATAAAGTCGGTCATTGCAGGCGAATAAACCGCACCGCCCGCCGTTGGCCCCATGATCAGGCTGATCTGCGGCACCACGCCCGAGGCGGTGATGTTGCGCTGGAACACCTCGCCATAGGCGGCAAGGCTGGCGACACCTTCCTGAATACGCGCCCCGCCAGAATCGTTGATCCCGATGATCGGCGCGCCATTCTGCACGGCCATATCCATGATCTTGCAGATTTTCTGACCGTGCGTTTCGGAAACCGAACCGCCCATGACCGTAAAGTCCTGACTGAACACATAGACCAGACGCCCGTTGATCGTGCCCCACCCGGTGACCACGCCGTCGCCCGCGGGGCGTTCTTTCTCCATCCCGAAGTCGGTGCAGCGGTGGGTCACGAACATATCAAATTCTTCAAACGACCCGGCATCCAGCAGCAACTCGATCCGTTCGCGGGCGGTCAGCTTGCCTTTGCCATGTTGTGCGGCAACCCGCTTTTCACCGCCGCCCAAGCGCGCCGCTTGCCGCCGCGTTTCCAGTTCCTGCAAAACATCCATCGGATCAAATCCTCACCTTTTGGTGCCCGTGCATACCCCGCCAAAGGCGAGGCGAGAAGCCTCAAGCAGAATATTTGCAAATAACATGGTTCGCGATAATTCATTTTTGCAAATTTGCAAATTGCCTGGCGATGGACAAGCTGCCGCCAACGCCCTACATCTGAGCGATGTCTACACTTCCCACGATCCGCCTTCTGGACAGGACGACGCCACCACATATCCTGACGCTCGTGCTGATTACCGGCATGGCCGCACTCAGCATGTCGATTTTCCTGCCATCGCTGGCGGCAATGACGACTTACTTCGAGACTGAGTACGCGATCATGCAGATTGCGCTGTCGGGCTATCTGGCGGCAACTGCTGTCTTGCAGGTCTTTGTCGGCCCGATCTCTGACCGCTTTGGGCGGCGGAGTCTGGTTCTGGGCTCATTGTCACTCTTTGTGCTCGCCTCCATCGGCGCTCTCTTTGCCACAACCGTTGAAGTCTTTCTGTTCTTCCGCATCTTGCAAGCCGCTGTTGCGACGACCATGGTTCTTGGGCGCGCCATCGTGCGCGATATCGTGCCGCAGGACGAGGCGGCATCCATGATCGGCTATGTCACCATGGGTATGGCTCTGGTGCCCATGGTCGGACCGATGATCGGTGGCGGGCTGGAGCAGGCTTTCGGCTGGCAGGCGACATTCGTGTTCCTCTCTGCTGCCGGTCTGGCAACGCTGGTGTTGGTGTATCTTGATCTGGGCGAAACGGTGCAGGGCAAAGGCACCAGTTTTCGCGAGCAGGTCAGAACCTACCCTGAACTTCTAAGTTCACCGCGGTTCTGGGGTTATGTGCTATGTGCCGCTTTCGGCTCTGGTGCGTTCTTTGCGCTCTTGGGCGGCGCGTCGTTCGTGGCCAGTGAAATCTTTGGGCTTTCCCCCTTATGGAGCGGCATCGCCCTGGGCGCGCCCGCGATCGGATATGCGTTCGGCAACTTTCTGTCCGGCCGGTTCTCGGTCAGGATTGGCATCAATCGGATGGCGGTCATCGGCACGTTGATTGCCATTTCCGGGCTTGGCACCTCAGCGATCCTGACGTTGATCGGTTTTCAACACCCACTGCTCTTCTTTGGGTTCTGCATCTTTTTGGGCCTGGGCAACGGGGTGATGCTGCCCAATGTCATCGCTGGTTCAATTTCCGTGCGTCCGCATCTTGCCGGCACAGCGAGCGGTCTGGGTGGCGCAATCATGATTGGTGGCGGGGCCGCCCTGTCGCAAGTTGCCGGCAGTATCCTGACGATTGAAACCGGGACGATGCCCTTGCAACTCATCATGCTCGGCGTTTCCGTCCTTGCATTCCTGTCTGTTCTCTTTGTCATCTGGCGAACAAGGCAGATCGCTTGACCCGCCCTTTGCAGCAGCTAATGTGACATAGCAAATCTGCAAAGGTGAGATATGGCCGTTCAGAAACTCTATGCCGGGGCAAAGCTGCGTGAACTGCGCGGGCGGCTTGAACTGACCCAAAAAGCATTTGCCGAAAAGCTGGGCGTGTCGCTGCCCTATCTTAACCAGATGGAAAACAATAACCGCCCGGTTTCCACGGCGGTGGTGCTGGGTCTTGCGCAGGAATTCGGCTTTGACGTGACAGAATTGCAGTCGGGCGATGAAGCCCGATTGGTCGGTGACATGCGCGAGGCGCTTGCCGATCCGGTCTTTACCGGCTCTCCTCCCGCACTGGCCGACATGCGCCTTGCCGCCGCCAACGCCCCGGCCCTTGCACGCGCGTTCCTTGATCTGCACGCAGCGTATCGCCAGACACATGAACGGCTCGCGTCACTTGATGAGGCATTGGGCCGAGAGGACGCGCGCCTGCGACCCAGCCCTTGGGAAGAAGTGCGCGACTTCTTTCATTACTGCGACAATTATATCGATGCCGTGGACCGCGCGGCAGAGCGGTTTGCCAGTCGGATCAACCCCGCAGAAGCCGTGGCCGATGCCGCCGTGCGCATGTTGGGTGGTTACGGTGTCCAGACAGTCTTTCGCGATGCCACCGACGTTCGCCACTTTGACGCCGAAACCAGGACGCTGACAATTTCACGGTTTGCAAGCGGTGCAACCCAGACCTTTCAGCTTTTGCTGCAATTGGCGTTGATTGCCCAAGAGCCACTTCTCGAAGCCACTTTGGACCTTGCACGGTTTCAATCGGATGAGGCGCGCAGCATCGCGAAGGTGGGGCTCGCCAATTACTTTGCCGGCGCCGCCCTGATGCCCTATGCGGCGTTCCTGTCAGCGGCACAGGCCACACGGCACGATCTGGAGGTCTTGTCGGCCCGGTTTGGTGCCTCGCTGGAACAGGTGGCCCACCGCCTGTCCACCTTGCAGCGGCCCGGCGCCAAGGGCATCCCTTTCTTTTTCGTCCGGGTCGATCAGGCCGGAACCATCACAAAACGCCACTCGGCCACGACGCTGCAATTTGCACGCTACGGCGGGGCCTGCCCGCTGTGGAACGTGCATCAGGCGTTTGAGTTGCCGGGGCAATTTCTGCGTCAACTGGCCGAAACGCCCGATGGGGCACGTTATTTCTGTCTTGCCCGCGATGTGAGCAAATCGGGGGGGGCCTACAACGTGCCCACCCGCCGCTATGCGATCGGGCTGGGCTGCGAGGTCAAACATGCCCCAGCCCTAGTCTACGCCGACCACATGGATCTGGGCGCCGCGGATGCCTATGCCCCGATCGGGATTTCCTGTCGGATTTGCGAAAGACGCCATTGCCACCAACGCTCGGTGCCACCGTTGGAGCGGCAACTCAGAGTAGATCCGGACCGCCGTGGTATTCTGCCGTATCAGCTTGATTAAACACAGCTTTCTGGCCACGATGAGGCGACGCAGTGAGAAACTGCCGTGGACCTCAACGACACCACGGTTGGCAGCGAATTCGCCCGCCAGACAGCGGACGAATTCATTGACCGGTTTCAGACCATTGTCGCGGACAAGAACGCCACCGATCAGGCGGCGCGCAAAGCCGCGGCAATCTGATCTTTCAGTGCTAAGCGTTGTTTGCGCATCTCGCCCATGTGCAGGTCATCCGTCGGCTCCACGTCAGTTTCGGCCCGGTGAATGGCCAGATTGATGGTGTGATATTCATCAAAAAGCCGGGCGAAATGAGTGTCATTTCCCTTTAGCGTGCGTAACGCATCAATCTGATCCGGGAATTCTTCGATAAGCTCATGGGGGGTGTGCGACATCGCGATGCTCCTTTATCTGTGTCTTGTGCGAAGCATAGCGCCATTGCGCATTTTTAGCCTTGATGCGGATCAATTCAGAGCGCGTTATCGACGTGCTGCGCGCCACCCCGCGGCTTCTGCCTCTGCTCGCGAACAGAACCAGCGCTCGCCGTTCGCGGGGTTGATCCTTGTGCGCGCGTAGTTTTCCTGCCCCGGCATGTGATAGATCCGTCCACCTGAAGAGATATTGCCCTTGATTGTGCAATTGCCGCTTGGCGCCGGATCATCCGCCACTTGTGCGGCGCGGTAGTCCGAGGGCAGTTGCACCTCCACCGCCCAGAGCCCGCGCGCTGCGATGGCGGCGGATTTTTCTTCCAGATCATAGGTTTCGGAATAGCGGCGATATGCCCATGCGAGGCCGGAAAAGACGATCTGCCGCCCCATGTCTTGCCCATCGACCGTGCATTGCGCGACCACCCGGCCATAGCGGTCGATGTCACGCTGCTGGCAGCGGGCATAGGCGCCCTCGAACCTGGCGCTGACCGCGTCGCGCGCCCATGCCCCACAATCCCATTCGCGCCCATCCGCGCGGCAGGGCTGGCCCATTTCCGGCGCGTCGATCCCGAAAAGCCTGACCCGCGTGCCACCGACGTCGATCGTATCGGCGTCAATCACACGGATCGTCCCGTTGGGGGCCGCAAATGCAGGGAAGCCTGCAAGGAAGAGCAAGAGTGTGAGTGCGCGCAACATACCCCGAAGGTGTGAGTATCCGGGCCGCGCATCAAGCGCCTTCGTTTATAAAGGTTAAGATTGTGTTAACGCCGCGACAGGATCGTCACCGCTGTTCGGTCTCCCATTTGGGATGAATCCACGGATGATCGTTAGATGGTGCCAGGGCGTTGCGTTGCAAAATATGGTCTGCCGCCTTTTCACCCACCATGATGGATGGCCCGTTGGTATTGCCATTCGTCACGCGCGGGAAGATGGAGCTGTCGGCCACCCGCAATCCTGTGACACCGATCACGCGGGTTTCAGGATCAACCACCGCCATCGGATCGCCCGGATCGCCCATCCTGCAGGTCCCGCAAGGGTGATAGGCGCTTTCGGCGTGTTCACGAATTACGGCATCAAGCTCCGCGTCACTCTGGGCGTCATCGCCCGGCTGGATTTCCTTGCCGCGGTATGTGTCAAAAGCGGGCTGCGCAAAGATTTCGCGGGTGAGGCGGATGCAGGTGCGGAAATCCTCCCAATCTTGGGGGTGGGACATATAGTTGAATTCAATCCGGGGGTGGTCGTTGGGATCGGCCGAACGGAGCGTGACCTGCCCGCGCGATTTGGACCGCATCGGGCCGACATGGGCTTGATAGCCGTGCCCATCGGGGATGACCTTGCCGTCGTAGCTGACGGCAATAGGCAGGAAGTGATACTGGATGTCAGGGTATTTGATGCCCGCCTTGGAGCGGATGAACCCGGCGCTTTCGAATTGGTTGGACGTACCGAGGCCGGTTTTCCACAGCAACCACTCCAGCCCGATCTTGGCCTTGCCGCGAATGTTCCAGTGCGAAAACAGAGAGACCGGCTTTGTCGCCGATTGCTGGATGTAGAGCTCCAGATGATCTTGCAGGTTCTGACCAACCCCGGGGCGGTCTGCGACAACCTCTATGCCATGGTCCCGCAAATGTGCGGCAGGACCGATGCCGGAGAGCATCAGGAGTTTGGGGGAATTGAGCGATGATGCAGCGATGATGATTTCTTTGTTGGCTGTGATCACTTCAACCTTGCTGCCACGGCTGACCTCAACCCCCGTGGCCCGCCCGTTTTCGATCACGATCCGGCGGGCTAGCGCACGGGTGATGTTGCAATTGGGCCGCTTGAGTGCAGGGCGCAGATAGGCGGTCGCTGCGGACCAGCGTCTGCCCTTGTAGATTGTCGCATCGAAAGGGCCGAACCCTTCTTGCTGTTCACCGTTGTAATCGCCCGTGACAGGGTAGCCCGCTTGCCGTCCGGCTTCGACGAAGGCGCGGGTCAGCGGGTTCTTGCGGGGGCCACGGGTGACATGGAGCGGGCCGTTCTTGCCGCGCCACGCGGGGTTTCCGCCGTGACCGCCATCGTGCCAATGTTCCATCCGTTTGAAGTAAGGCAGCACATCCGCATAGGACCAGCCATGCGCACCGCTTTGCGCCCAGTAATCGTAATCGCAGGCATGGCCGCGCACGTAGATCATCCCGTTGATCGAGGATGATCCGCCGATCACCTTGCCACGCGGGGTCACGATTTCGCGGCCTCCAAGATGCGGCTCGGGCTCTGATTTCATGCCCCAGTCATAGCGTTTCATATTCATCGGATAGGACAAGGCAGCAGGCATCTGGATGAAGGGGCCAGCGTCAGTGCCACCGTGTTCGATGACCAGCACCTGTTTGCCGGCCTCGGCCAAACGGTAGGCAATTGCGCAGCCGGCAGAACCGGCGCCGATGATGACATAATCGGCCTGCATCAGTGCGCTCCTTGCGCCTGACGGCGCGCGTCGCGAAGCGAAAAGCGCGCGGCAGCGCGTGATGAGCAGGTGGTTGGTGTCTGGGTCATAGGATCGGAGCCTCCGGCGGGAGTTTTTCGGCCAAGATGAAGATGGGAGCTATTCGCCACGGGGGAAACGTTGGTTTTCTTCAAGGGTGTTCAGGTCCATATGGTTGCGCATGTAGCGTTCGGATGCTTTTTGCAGTGGTTGGTAGTCCCATGGGAAATAGCTGCCGTTGCGCAGCGCCTCATAGACCACCCAGCGGCAGGCTTGTGACTGGCGCACGTCGGCGTCGAATTGCGCCAGATCCCACCGCGCCTCTGATTTGGCGCGCAGCTGGGTCAGCGTTCCTTGATGTGCGGGTTCTTCGGCAAGGTTCCTTCGTTCATGCGGGTCGGCCTCAAGATCAAATAGCTGGTCGGGGTCGAGCAGGCAGCGGGTGTATTTCCATTTGCCGTAGCGCAGAGATACCAAGGGCGCATAGCTGCCCTCGGCGGCGTATTCCATCGCGACCGGCGCGTCGCGCGACCCACCCTGGCCCAGAGGAACAAGGCTTTCACCGGTCGTCCATGGTGCGATTTCAGACATGTCGATGCCCGCCAGATCGCAGAGCGTGGGGGTCACGTCGATATTGCTGACGGGAGTGGTGTTCAGCCCCGGTTCCATCGCGGGGCTCGAGATCATCAGGGGCACCCGCGCTGATCCCTCGTAAAAGGACATCTTGAACCAGAGCCCCCGCTCGCCCAGCATATCGCCGTGGTCAGACACAAAGATGATCGTGGCCTCTTGCCGCGTGTCTTTGAGCGTTTGCAGGACCTCCCCGATCTTGTCGTCGAGATAGGAGATATTGGCGAAATAGGCGCGGCGGGCGCGCGTGACATGTTCTTCGGTGATGTCGAAATTGTCGCGGTCGTTGGCGTCCAGAATACGTTGGGAATGGGCGTCCTGATCTTCGTAAGGGATCGGCCCGACTTCTGGCAGCAGGTGCGTACAATCCTTATAAAGGTCCCAGTATTTCTTGCGCGCCACATAAGGGTCATGCGGATGCGTAAAGCTGACTGTGAGGCACCACGGTCTGTCGTCATGTCCGCGCGCGAGGTCATGGATTTTGCGGACAGCGTGATAACAAACCTCGTCATCATATTCCATCTGGTTGGTGATCTCGGCCACCCCGGCCCCGGTCACCGAGCCCATGTTGTGATACCACCAGTCAATCCGCTCGCCCGGCTTGCGATAGTCGGGGGTCCAGCCGAAATCAGGAGGGTAAATGTCCGTTGTCAGCCGTTCCTCGAACCCGTGCAATTGATCGGGGCCAACGAAGTGCATCTTGCCCGAAAGGCAGGTCTGGTAACCTTCCCGCCGCAGATGATGCGCGTAAGTAGGGATGGAAGACGCAAATTCTGCCGCGTTATCGTAGACACCGGTGCGCGATGGCAAGAGCCCTGACATGAACGACGCCCGCCCAGGCGCACAAAGTGGCGAGGCGGTATAGGCGTTGGCAAACCGTGTGGACCGCGCGGCGAGTGCCTTGAGGTTTGGTGCATGCAGCCAGTCTGCCGGGCCATCAGGAAAGAATGTCCCGTTCAATTGATCTACCATGATGATCAGGATGTTCGGTTTGCTCATTGGATCCGCCCTTCAAGCTCGATTTGCAGCAAGGCCAGTGCCTGTTTGGTGGCGTCAGATCGTTCCGTACTCGCCCGGGAAAGCCCTTGCCGCAGATACAATCCATCAATCAGCCCGGCGATCCGGGTGGCCGCCCCTTCTGCCCGATCACCCAACAGGGGGCGCAGGTCATGCATCAGGTTGCTGTGCAACCGACGTTGGTAGATGCGCAGCAGGTCATGCGCAGGCGTGGATGTCTGGGCAAGAACATAGAAGTTGAGCCATGCCGCGATCACCTCTGGCCGAAAGTTCGACGATGCGAATCCCGCCCGTATGATCGCTTCCAACCGCGCCTGATGGCCCGCGGCGTCGGCCAGAGCGCAACGCACCTCTTTGGCATAAAGCGCCAGCGTGTGTCGCATGGCCGCCAGAAAGATCTGCTCCTTGCCGCCGAAATAGTGATGTGCGAGCGCCGAGGACATGCCTGCACGTTTTGCGATATTGCTGACCGTCACATCCAGATTGCCGACCGCGCCGATTTCATCAATCGTGGCTTTTACTAAAGCGGCGCGCCGGATAGGCTCCATTCCAAGCTTGGGCATGATTTCCTCTTAAGGGTGGACCCAAGCAGATAAATCGTTCTTTATTGACTCGTCAATCAAGAAAAACCTGGGAGAAAGACATGAAATTGAAATCAACGCTCACCGTACTGGCTGTGATTGCGGCCGTTCCTGCCTTTGCTGACTGTGAAGACGTAACGTTCTCTGACGTTGGCTGGACCGACATCACCGCCACGACCGCAGCCACAACCGTTGTGTTGGAAGCCTTGGGGTATGAGACCGACATCAAAGTGCTCTCCGTGCCCGTGACTTATATCTCACTGGCCGAAGGCGACATCGATATCTTCTTGGGCAACTGGATGCCGACGATGGAGGCCGACATCGCACCTTATCGCGAAGCCGGCACGGTGGATACGGTGCGCGCCAACCTTGAGGGTGCCAAATACACCTTGGCTGTGAACAAAGCTGCCGCAGACATGGGTATCGCCAATTTTGCTGATATTGCCGCCAATGCCGACGCGCTGGACGGCAAGATTTATGGCATCGAGCCTGGCAATGATGGCAACCGTCTGATCATGGATATGATTGCCGCCGACGCCTTTGGCCTGAGCGGGTTCGAAGTTGTCGAAAGCTCTGAACAGGGCATGCTGGCCCAGGTTGACCGTGCGTCTGGCCGGGATGAACCGATTGTGTTTCTGGGTTGGGAGCCGCACCCGATGAATGCCAACTTCGACATGTCCTATCTTGAAGGCGGGGATGAGTGGTTTGGCCCGAACCTTGGGGGCGCGACGGTCTATACCAACACCTCTGCGGGCTATGCTGAGCGCTGCCCGAATGTTGGCAAGCTCTTGAACAACCTCGAATTCTCGCTCGCGATGGAAAACGAAATCATGGGCGCGATCCTCAACGATGGTGAAGAGCCCGCCGATGCGGCCACAGCGTGGCTGTCGGCAAACCCCGATGCCTTCATGGGCTGGCTTGATGGTGTGACCACAGAGGATGGCGGTGACGCCGTTGCCGCGGTCAAGGCCTCATTGGACATGTAAGATGATCTGGCAGGCCCCGGTTGCGGGGCCTGCTTTTTATTGGGGTGCAGGTACGGCATGGATTGGCTGACAGAAAACAAGATACCGATCGGAAAATGGGCGAAATCCATTTTTGACTGGATGAACGACAACCTTGCGTTCTTTTTCGACTGGCTGTCGGACGCGATGGAGGCCTTGATTGATGGCATCCTGTGGGTTCTTGAGACACCCCATCCGTTCTTTGTGATTGCTGCCTTTGCGGGGTTGACCTGGCTGTTGCAGCGCAACTGGAAAACGCCGCTTTTCGTGGTGGTCGGGTTTCTGTTCATCCTCAACCAGGATTATTGGGAAGAGACGATGCAGTCGCTCACCCTTGTCCTGTCGGCCTGCGTGGTCTGCATGGGCATCGGGGTGCCCATCGGCATTGCGGCGGCCCACCGGCCCCGGCTTTACCGGGCGATGGTGCCGGTCCTGGACCTGATGCAGACATTGCCGACCTTTGTCTATCTGATCCCGGCGATTGTTTTCTTCGGCATCGGCATGGTGCCGGGGCTGATTGCCACGGTCATCTTTGTGCTCCCTGCCCCGATCAGATTGACGCATCTGGGAATTTCCTCGACCCCGACCCCGCTCCTGGAAGCCGCGCAGGCCTTTGGCGCGACCAAGAATCAGGTCTTGTTCAAGGTCGAGCTGCCCTCTGCCTTGCCGCAGATCATGGCGGGCCTCAACCAGACCATCATGCTGTCGCTGTCAATGGTGGTCATCGCGGCCCTTGTGGGGGCCAGCGGGCTGGGCGTGCCAGTGATCCGTGCGCTGAACACCGTGAACACATCGCTGGGGTTTGAAAGCGGCTTTGTGATCGTTGTCGTTGCCATCATGCTGGACCGGATGCTGCGGGTGAAACAGAAATGACCGCTGTTACGGGAAGCTGCCACTGCGGGCGTGTGCAATTTACCGCTGTTCTGTACGATGGGATCACAAGCGCGCGCCGATGCGATTGTTCGTTGTGCCTGCGCCGCGGGGCAGTTGCCGTATCTGCCGCGAAGCACGACATTACCTACACCAAAGGCGTGAGCAATCTGACGCTTTACCAGTTCAACACCAAGATCGCAGAGCACTATTTCTGCAAGACCTGCGGAATATACACACACCACCACCGGCGCTCAAACCCCTCCGAGATCGGTATCAATCTGGCATGCATTACAGGCCAGACCCCGCTGCTGCCAGAGGTCATCGTGAACGATGGCCAAAACCACCCGACCGATGTTGGTCGGAATGGGATCGTTGGCATGCTGCGCTTTGAACCGCAGGAGAGCACCGAATGAACGCTGTTGAATTTGATAACGTCTCCATCGTCTTTGGCGCCAAGCCAGAAACCGCCTTGCCGCTAATGGATGAGGGTCTCGAACGCCCGGAGATTCGCGAAAGGACGAACCAGATTCTGGGCGTGCACGATTGCTCTCTCAACGTCGAAGTGGGCGAGATTCTGGTGCTGATGGGCCTCTCGGGCTCTGGCAAATCGACACTGCTGCGCGCGGTAAATGGCCTGAACCCGGTGATCCGGGGCGAGGTGCGAATAAATGATGGCGACTGGACCTGTAGCGTTGGCAGCAGTTCCCCCAATGACCTGCGCCGGGTACGCCGTGAATGCGTGTCGATGGTATTTCAGCAATTCGGGTTGCTGCCGTGGCGCAGCGTGCGCGACAATGTGGGCCTTGGTCTGGAACTGGCCGGGATGGATAAGGGCGCGCGGATCAGGCGTGTCGATCAGGAACTTGAAATGGTGGGGCTGGACGACCGCGCCGATGCGCTGGTGGGAGAGCTTTCAGGCGGTATGCAACAGCGCGTCGGCCTTGCGCGGGCCTTTGCCACGGATGCACCGATCCTTTTGATGGACGAGCCGTTCTCGGCCCTTGACCCGCTGATCCGCACCCGATTGCAGGATGAACTTCTGGACCTGCAAAAAAAACGCGGGCGGACGATCATCTTTGTCAGTCACGATCTGGATGAAGCCTTCAAGATCGGCAACCGCATCGCCATCATGGAGGGCGGACGAATCGTGCAATGTGGCACGCCGCGCGACATCTTCACCAATCCGGCCAATGAATATGTGGCCGATTTTGTGGCTCATATGAACCCGCTGGGCGTGCTCACAGCGCGCGACGTGATGACAGAGGGCGAGGCCGACGGTCCGACCATCGATGTGGAAACACCGGTGCAGGATATCATGCATCGGGTCCTCGAAACCGGCTTGCAAGTCACCGAAAACGGCCAGACGATTGGCGTGGTGACCCAAGCCTCCCTGCTGGCCCGCCTCAGCCCGCAGCCAAACTAGAGCCCCTGGCTTTCTTCGTCCGATCAAACTTCCGCCGGAGGCATCAGACCTTCGCCGCCGGTCCGGAAGACTGTGTGCGGTTGCATGGCCCGCCCCACGCACCACGCAAGTCTGATAACAAGTGCCGAGAAACCACTGGATGAAGCCCTCCGTTCCCCGTAACAACGTTGAAATGAAGATACTTTTTCTTGGCGATGTTATGGGCCGTGCCGGGCGGGCCGCGATAACCACCCATCTGCCCCGTTTGCGGCAGGAATGGGCGCTCGATTTCGTTGTCGTGAATGGCGAAAACGCGACCTCGGGCATGGGCTTGTCAGGGGATCACGCGCAGCTTCTGCTTGATGCGGGCGCCGATGTTGTCACCCTCGGCGATCACGCCTTTGACCAGAAGGACATGTTGCGCTTTATCGAGAAAGAACAGCGCATTATCCGCCCGATGAACTATTCCAAAGCCGCCCCGGGCGTGGGTGCGCGTGTGTTCAACGCCCCCGGCGGGCGCAAGGTGCTGGTGGCGCAGGTTCTGGGTCAGGTCTTTATGAAGCGCCCGTTTGACGATCCGTTCTCAGCGCTCGATGCGGTGCTACGCCAGTATCCGATGGGCGGTCAGGTTGCTGCCAGCCTGATTGATATCCACTGCGAGGCCACCTCAGAGAAGATGGCGATGGGTCATTTTTGCGATGGCCGCGCGAGCATCGTGGTGGGCACACATACCCATGTGCCGACCGGTGACGCGATGATCCTGCCCGGTGGCACCGCCTATATGACCGACGCGGGCATGTGCGGCGACTACAACTCTGTCATCGGGATGGAAAAGACCGAACCGCTGCGCCGCTTTATCACTGGCATGCCCAAATCCCGGTTCACCCCCGCCACTGATGAGGCAACCCTTTCGGGCCTTTATGTCGAGACCGATAACCTGACAGGCAAGGCCGTAAAGGTCGCGATGGTGCGCAAAGGCGGGGCTTTGTCACAATCGGGGCCTGCATGATTTCGGAACCCACGCGGCTGGCAGGCCTTCTGTTGATATCAGGAGATGGCTGGTTGCTACCGCGACCTTACCCGACGGTGGGCGTTGGGCACGTCATGCCACGGGTTGCTGAAACGCATGCGCTGGGCGACACTTGCCCGCATGGTTAACTTCCTTTCTCTGACGCAAACCCAGAGTGCGGTGCTCACGATGGTTGTCGTGGCGGGCATGTTCGGAATGTTCCTGCGCGAGGTCTATCCGACCGAAGTGGTCGCGATGATCGGTGTCTCAATTCTGCTGGTCACTGGCGTGTTGCCATACGAGGCGGCGGTGATGGCATTGGCAAACCCCGCCCCCTGGACGATTGCGGCGATGTTCATCATCGTCGGCGCTCTGGTGCGAACCGGGGCGCTGAACGCGATGTCGCAGCTCGCCGAGCGGCAGGCCAAAGTGAACCCGGCACGGGCGATTGGCGGCGGGTTGTTGTTTGTCGCTGGTGCCAGCGCGATCATGAACAACACGCCTTTGGTTGTCGTCATGATCCCTGTGTTTGTGCAATTGGCGCGCACCCTGGGCACATCCGCCTCAAGACTGCTGATCCCGCTCAGCTATGCGGCCATTGTTGGTGGTACGATGACGCTTTTGGGCACCTCGACCAACCTGCTGGTCGATGGTGTGGCGCGCGCATCGGGGTTGGAACCCTTTGGCATTCTTGAGATTTTCCCGGTCGGCGTTGTGGTGGTGCTTTGGACATTTACCTACCTTTATTTCATGGCGCCGCGCCTGCTGCCTGACCGGCAAAGCATGGCGACAATGCTGTCGGACCGGTCCAAGAAAAAGTTCTTTTCCGAAGCGGTGATCCCCCCGGGCAGCAACCTGATCGGGCGCGAGGTGTCCGGTGTGCAGCTTTTCAAGCGCGATGGCGTCCGCCTGATTGACGTGGTGCGCGGCGATGTCTCTTTGCGGCGCAACCTCAAGGAGGTGACCTTGCAGGTGAGCGACCGGGTAATCTTGCGCACCGAGATGACCGAGCTTCTGTCGTTGCAAGCCAACAAGGAATTGCGGCGCGTTGATCAGCTGTCAGCCGTGGAGACCACCACCGTAGAGGTGCTCATCACACCCAACTGCAAGATGGTCGGCAGACGGCTGGGCTCTATGCGGTTGCGGCGACGCTATGCTGTTTACCCGCTGGCCGTTCACCGACGCGACGCCAACATCAGCGCGCAGATTGACGATATCGTTGTCCGCGTGGGTGATACAATCCTGCTGGAAGGTGCGCCCACCGATATCCAGCGCTTGGCGGAAGACATGAATCTTGGTGACGTCTCCGTCGCGTCACAGCGGGCCTATCGGCGCGGACATGCGCCCGTGGCGATCGGCGTGCTGGTGGGAATTGTGACATTGGCGGCCTTGGGGGTCGCGCCGATCCTGATGTTGGCGATGATCGGTGTAACGATTGTGTTGATGACCGGGTGCATTGATGCCGATGAGGCGTTCTCCTATATCGACGGACGCCTGCTGGCGCTGATTTTCGCGATGCTGGGGGTGGGGTCTGCTTTGCAGTCCTCTGGTGCCGTCGCGATCATCGCCGGCACGCTGTCACCGATGATGCAGGTGCTGCCGCCCTTCTTCGTCGTGCTATCAGTGTATCTGTTGTCCAACTTCCTGACGGAATTGGTATCCAATAACGCAGTGGCCGTCGTCATGACCCCGATCGCGATTGGTCTGGCCAGCGCGCTTGGCGTCGATCCCCGCCCACTTGTGGTGACGGTGATGATTGCGGCAAGCGCGAGCTTTGCCACACCCATCGGGTATCAGACGAACACTTTGGTCTATGGTCCGGGGGGATATCGGTTCCTTGATTTTCTCAGGTTTGGAATTCCGCTGAACCTGTCGCTGGCGCCTGTGGTTTCCTTTGTCATACCGTTCATCTGGCCTCTCTAGCGCGGGGTTGCGGGGGCCTTGCCGCTTGCCTTATAGAGACGCAGATTGACGCTACAAAAGATGAGGTTCTTCGATGGCTGGCCACTCCAAATGGGCGAATATTCAGCACCGCAAGGGGCGGCAGGACAAGCTGCGCTCCAAGCTGTTTTCCAAGCTGGCCAAAGAAATCACCGTGGCTGCAAAAATGGGCGACCCGGACCCCGACAAGAACCCGCGCTTGCGTCTGGCGGTCAAGGAAGCCAAGTCAAGTTCCGTGCCCAAGGATGTGATTGATCGGGCGATCAAGAAATCCCAAGGCGGCGATGCCGAGAATTATGACGAAATCCGCTATGAAGGCTATGGCCCCAACGGCGTGGCGATCATCGTCGAGGCGATGACGGATAATCGTAACCGCACCGCATCGACCGTCCGTTCGACGTTCTCCAAGAATGGCGGCAATCTTGGCGAAACCGGTTCTGTCGGATTCATGTTCGACCGCACGGGCGAGGTGGTTTATCCCGCAGAGATTGCAGATGCTGACACCGTAATGATGGCAGCGATCGAGGCAGGCGCCGAGGATGTGCAAAGCGACGGCGACAACCACGTGATCTATTGTGCGGACACCGATCTGAACGACGTGTCCAATGCGTTGGAGGCTGCGCTGGGCGAGAGTAAAACGACCAAGCTGATCTGGAAGCCCAACCTGACAACCGAGGTTGATCTTGAAGGGCTGGTCAAGCTGATGAAGCTTCTCGATACGCTGGAGGAAGATGACGACGTGCAGCAGGTGACGGCAAATTTTGAAGCCTCGGATGAGGTGATGGCGGCCTTTGCAGAAGAATGAGGGGATGGGGGCTACCCCCCTGCCTGTGGCGGAATACTAGAACATGAGAAAAGGAAGGTTGCGCCTCAGGGCGTGATGATGCCGTGCTCTGTCACGATCAGGTCCAGGGGCTGGTCGGTGGGCTCAAGCGGCAGGTTTTTATCTTCCTGCGTTGCATAGGCAAAACCAATGGCCATGGTAGGTTGAGCGGCGCGGAGTTTTTCCAAAGTGCGGTCATAGAACCCACCACCATAACCCAAACGCCCACCGGTGCGGTCGAAGGCGACCAATGGCACGATCACGATTTGCGGGGTCATCCATGCGCCGCTTTCAGGGATCATCGCACCAAATTCGCCCTTGATTAGAGCGCAATCAGGCTCCCACTTGCGAAACTTGAGCGGTTGCCCTGCCCCGATAATGACCGGCACACCGACGGGGCCGTGCGCTGCGGCCTCTGCCATGGCAGGTGTGGGGTCAATCTCGGTCCGCATGGCCATGTAACCGGCCAAGGGCACGCCGCGATAACCTGCCAGAACTTCGCTAAGATAGCCCGCCGTGGCGGCACCGGGACGATGCGCCGCCTTGCGGCGCGCGAAGGCGGCGGTGCGTGCAGCTGATTTATCCATTCACAGCAACCACAGGGCGGCAAGTCCGAGGAAGGCAAAAAAGCCGACCACATCGGTCACCGTTGTCACGAAAGCGCCAGAGGCAAGCGCCGGGTCGACACCCATCTTTTCCAAGGTCACGGGGATCACCGTACCCGCCAGCCCGGCAACGACCAGATTGATCACCATGGCCACCGCAATGACAGCCCCCAGCATCGGCGAGCCGAACCAGACGACGCCGACGGCGCCCATGACCACCGCAAAGATCAGCCCATTGATAAGACCGACAAGCACTTCGCGCCGGATCACCCGCCAGACATTGGCCGTCGTCAGATCGCGCGTGGCCAGCGCCCGCACCGCCACGGTCAGCGATTGGGTACCGGCATTTCCGCCCATCGAGGCAACGATCGGCATCAGGACCGCAAGCGCGACCAGACCGGCGATTGTTTCTTCAAAGAGTGAGATCACAACCGAAGCAAAGATGGCCGTGACAAGATTGACCGCCAGCCAGGGAAAACGCCGCCGCGTGGTGGCGATGACCCGATCAGACAGGCTACCTTCGCTGACACCGGCCAGACGCAGGATGTCCTCTTCGGCTTCTTCTTCCAGAAAAGCCATCGCATCATCGATGGTAATGACACCGACGACCCGATCATCATCATCCACCACGGGGGCCGTAATCATGTGATAGTGGTTAATGGCCTGCGCGACCTCTTCCACATCCTGCGTGACGTGAAAGGTGCGGAACGTATCTTCGGTGATGTCGCGCAGCAGCGCATCACGCGGATGGCTGAGGATACGGCCAAGGGTGACATAACCGGTCGCCTTGAGCCGGGGATCAACCAGAATGATGTGGTAGAACTGTTCGGGCAGCACGATATCCGAGCGCAGATAATCAATCGCCTCGCCCACCGTCCAGTGATCTGGCGCGCGCACCAGTTCGGACTGCATGTGGCGACCGGCGGATTCCTCGGGGTATGCGAGGGCCTGTTCAACAACGACACGATCACTGGCATCCAGCGCCCCCAGAACGGCCTCTTGCTGTGCATCGTCGAGGTACTCCACGAGGTCGACAACATCGTCGCTTTCCAGATCGCGCACCGCCTCGGCCAGTTCCGCCGGGGCGAGCTGTTCGATGACCTCTTCGCGCAATTCCTCGTCCAGTTCGGACAGAATGTCGCCTTCCAGCCCACCGGGCCAGGTGATCAACAAGGCGCGGCGGTCGCGTGTATCAATCTGTTCCAGCAGATGCGCGACGTCGGCAGGGTGCATCGGGTCGAGTGCGGCGCTGAGGAAGGCCCCGTCGCCGCGCCCGACAGCATCAAGCACATCACTGACCAACCGGTCGGTAATGCCAAATGCTTCCTCTTCGGGAGTTTCAGTTTCGGCCATGAGACATCCTTGCTGCTGGTGGCAGCATAATCGTTCAGGGCGGCGGCACAACGCGGATTTCTGCGATTTACCCGCCTGTTGCGGGCTTCTATGCTGATCGGATGACAAAGCATTTACTTCTTGGGCAAACCCTTGGGTTTTCCGGCAATCCTTTGCGGGGCGACTGGGCCGATGCCACAGAATTCGACAGTGCCGGCGGCGTGCTGATCGACAGCGGGCGGATTGCTGCGACGGGCCATGGTGCCGCCTTGCGTGCAGCGCACCCGGATGCTGCTGTCACGGATTATGGCGCGGGTCTGATTAGCGCGGGATTTGTGGATGCGCATATGCATTATCCGCAGACAGGTATCATTGCGAGCTGGGGCAAGCAGCTGATTGACTGGCTCAATACCTATACTTTCCCAGAGGAATCGCGCTTTGGCGATCGGGGCTATGCCGATGAGGTGGCCTGCCGCACGCTGGATCTTGCGCTGGCGCATGGCACCACGACGTTGACCAGTTTTTGCACCATCCACCCGCAAAGCGTTGAAGCGTTCTTTGCAGCTGCGGCCCGACGCAACATGGCCGTGGTTGCAGGCAAGACCTGCATGGACCGCAATGCGCCCGACAATCTGCGCGACACCGCGCTGTCGGCCTATGATGACAGCAAGGCACTGTTGGAAAAGTGGCACGGCAACGGGCGCGCCGCCTATGCGATCACGCCACGCTTTTCGCCCACCTCGACGCCCGAGCAACTGACAGCCCTCGGTACGCTTTGGGCAGAGCATCCCGATTGTCTGATGCAAACGCATCTGAGCGAGCAATTGCCCGAGATCGCATGGGTGAAGGATCTGTTTCCCCAGGCCCGTGACTATCTGGATACCTATGAGATGTTCGGGCTTCTGGGCGCGCGTGGCCTTTATGGCCATGCCATCCACCTTGAGGATCGCGAGATCGCGCGTCTGGCAGAGGTGGGTGCGGCGGTTGTCCATTGCCCCACGTCCAACACCTTCATCGGGTCAGGCTTGTGTGATGTGATGGGGCTGGCGAAGGCAGCCGTTTCCGTTGGTCTGGCCACAGATACGGGTGGAGGGTCGTCATTCTCGATGCTGCGCACGATGGCCGCTGCATATGAAATCGGGCAATTGCGCGGCACCGTGTTGCATCCGACGCAACTGATATGGCTGGCAACCGAAGGGTCAGCGGACGCCTTGAAGATGTCGGGCGAGATCGGTCACCTGGGCGCGGGTGCTGCTGCCGACATAACCGTTCTCGACCTGCAATCGACCGCGGCAATCACCCAACGCAGCCAGCGCGCCGCAGACATCTGGGATGCACTGTTCCCCACCATCATGATGGGAGATGACCGGGCCGTCCGCGATGTCTGGATCGCCGGTAAAAGGCAGAAAACATAAAGGTTTGTCGCCTGTTTCAGCATCCGGTTCAGTTGGGTCTCACCGACACGTTTCAATGTGGCATGCGGCTGGACCGGGCCCTGACGGGCGCGACGTGCATTGCGGTCAATTATGAACCGGTCGACACAGACAATGTTCGATCGGACCTCGTTTCAAGCGGGGGAGTGGTGGCGCAGGCAATCATCAAAGCCGATGGGCCTGCGCCGGGAATGTTCTTCATAACCATCCGTGAGTGGGAGTGGAAACCAGAGACCAATTTGATCGCCGGAGAATATGGCCAAAGTTGGGCGTTCCTTAGACCTCGGCAAGTTTCCGCGCGAGCCTGTTTTGCCGAGCGATCACATTTGGCAAGTCAATCGTGGTCATGCGGCCTTCGGAGACAAGCTGTCGTCCTTCGACAAACAACCCATCAACCTTCGTTGGACCAGCCAAGAGCAACGCTGCGGGATCCCACGATCCGGCGCCCTCAACCGTTCCGGCCTCCCAAATCGCAATATCTGCCCGTTTACCAACGGCCAACTGCCCGCAATCATCGCGCCCCAGAACCGCGGCCCCACCACGTGTCGCGATTTCAAGCGCTTCGCGGGCGGACATCGCGTCTGCCCCGTTTTGGACCCGTTGCAGCAGCATCGCCTGCCGTGCCTCGCCGACCAGATTGCCAATATCATTGCTGGCAGACCCGTCCACGCCCAGCCCGACATTCACGCCCGCGTCACGCATCTGTCGTACCGGGGCGATCCCTGATCCCAGACGGCAGTTTGAACATGGGCAATGCGCAACCCCGGTGCGGCTGCGTGCAAACAGGTCAATCTCCTGCCCATCAAGTTTGACGCAATGGGCGTGCCACACGTCCTCACCCGTCCAGCCAAGGTCCTGGGCATATTGACCGGGGCGACAGCCGAACATTTCCAGCGAATAGGCGATATCTTCGTCGTTTTCGGCCAGATGGGTATGCATCATCACGCCTTTGTCGCGCGCCAGAATAGCCGCGTCGCGCATCAGCTCGCGACTGACGGAAAACGGGCTGCAGGGTGCCACGCCAACCCGGACCATCGCGCCGGGGCTTGGGTCATGGTACGCATCAATCACACGGATGCTGTCTTGCAAGATCGCCGTTTCGCTTTCGACCAGCGCATCCGGCGGCAAGCCGCCATCGCTTTCACCAATGCTCATCGCGCCACGGGTGGCGTGAAAACGCAGGCCAACGTCCTGAGCGGCGGCAATTGTATCGTCCAGCCGTGCACCATTGGGATAGAGGTACAGGTGGTCGGATGTCAGCGTGCAACCCGAAAGCGCCAGTTCCGCCAGACCAACCTGAGCCGAAACAAACATTTCCTCAGGGCCGAACCGCGCCCAGATCGGATAGAGCCGCTGTAGCCAGCCAAACAGCAGCGCGTCCTGCGCGCCGGGCACAGCACGGGTCAATGTCTGATACAGATGGTGGTGAGTATTCACCAGGCCGGGCGTGACGATCTTGCCGTTGGCGTGATAAATCTCGGCGTCGCCCGCTGCCAAATCATGCCCAATGTCGGCAATAATGCCATCGTGCAGCAGCAGATCGGCACCCTGCAACTCGCGCCGCTGATCATCCATCGTGATGATGATATCGGCAGATTTGATCAGCGTCCTAGTCATCAATAGTGGCCTCCAGTATCGCCAGAGCCTCGGCGTGGATGCCCACATTTGCCGCCGCGATCGCACGCCCGCCGTCATGCGCGGGGCCGCCGGTCCAATCTGTGACGATCCCGCCTGCCGCCGCGACGACTGCGATGGGGGCCTGGATGTCATAGGCGTTCAACCCTGCCTCGATGACCAGATCGACCTGTCCCGCAGCCAGCAGGCCATAGGCGTAGCAATCCATGCCATAGCGGGTCAGTTGCGCCTGTCCTGCGACGGCGTGAAACGCCCTGGCCTCTTGTGGCGTGCCGACTTCAGGAAAGGTTGTCAGCACCGTGGCCTGCGCGAGGGGTCGCTGTGTTCGGCATTGCAGGCGGTGCTGCCCCATTGGGCCATGCACCTCGGCAATGTCAAAGCCACCAGCGAAGCGTTCTGCAATATAGGGCTGGTCAATCAGGCCAAAGATCGGCCCATCCGCGTCCGCCACAGAAATCAAAACGCCCCATGTCGGTGTGCCGCTGATATAGCCGCGTGTCCCGTCAATGGGGTCAAGCACCCATGTCAGGCCGGAAGTGCCGGGTTGGTCGCCATATTCTTCGCCAAGGATTGCATCGTCAGGGCGTTGCTGGGCTAGGATCGCCCGCATCGCCGTTTCAGCGCCACGATCCGCGACGGTGACCGGGTCAAAGCCCGCGCTATCCTTGTTGTCGGCGGCCAAATCCGGTGCGCGGAAATGCGCCAATGTGACCGGTCTTGCGGCGTCTGCCAGCAAGTGAGCCACGCGAACAAGTTCCGCTTGGGTTGATTTTGAGGGTGTCATCAAGGCAAGTCCTTCATCTGCGCCGCATCGCCCGACGGCGGTAGCGCGGCGCAGTAGGACAGGTCAAGTCGTGCGCTACGCCGCCTCACTCAGAACGCGGGCCAGATCAAAGAGGCGCCGACGCTGGTTTTCCGGGATTGCATAGTAGGAACGCAGCAATTCCAACGCTTCCTTGTCGGTCAGGATATCGGCAGGCATGTCAGAGTTGATTGCATCGGCATTCGGCTCTGCATCCAGCCCTTCGAAGAAGAAAGAAACCTTTACACCCAATACCTTAGCTATATCCCAAAGGCGTGATGCGCTGACGCGGTTCATGCCTGTTTCATACTTCTGGATCTGCTGAAACTTGATTCCGACGGCCTCTGCGAGTTGCTGTTGTGTCGTGCCGTTCATCCAGCGCCGGTGGCGGATACGCTTGCCGACATGGACGTCAACAGGATGTTTCATTCTCTTTACCTCGCGTTGAAAGGACAGGTTTGGTCGTTTGCCAAAGTCCCTTTTTCATGCATCGCAACGATGTCGTTTGCATCGCCACTAATCTCTGTGACATCTAAAATAACATTAGCATAGAACACGCAACGGTTGCAGGCCATGTCCTAACCTTAAGGACAGGCTCGCGGGTCACTTTCTTCCCAAAAGCCCGGATTTTGCCCGTTTTACAATTCTTCGCGCGCCCACGATAAGGGGTGAGAAACGAAATTCGAGAAGGATTCGAGGTCAATGCGCGCATTCCAGGTTGCCACTTTTGACGAAAAACCGGCCCTGGCTGACATCGCAGACCCGGCGCCCGGCGCCGGCGAAGTTCTGCTCGATATTGCCGCCTGTGGGTTGAATTTCGCCGATCTGCTCATGGCAGACGGCACCTATCAGGAGACACCAGCGCCGCCCTTCACGCTTGGGATGGAGGTTTGCGGCACCGTAATTGCCCAAGGCGCAGACGTGGATCAGCCTGCCATCGGCACCCGCGTTGCCGTTTTCGGCGGGCAAGGTGGTCTGGCCGAAAAGGGTCTTTTCCCCGCCGCGCTTTGCCGCCCGGTGCCGGACACGATGACTGATGCCATCGCGGCAGGTTTCATGGTCGCCTATGGCACGTCCCATTTGGCCCTTTCGCGCCGCGCGCAACTGCAACCGGGTGAGACACTCTTGGTTCTTGGTGCGGCAGGGGGTGTCGGCCTGACGGCTGTTGAGATCGGCAAGGCGATGGGTGCGACCGTCATCGCAGTGGCCCGCGGGGCCGACAAGTTGACTGTGGCAGAAGAGGCAGGCGCCGACCATCTGATTGACAGTACGACCGATGATGTCAAAGCCGTCGTCAAATCATTGGGTGGCGCCGATGTTGTCTATGATCCGGTTGGCGGCGACGCCTTCAAGGCCGCCCTTGGTGCGTGCAACCGCGAAGCGCGGTTCATCGTCATCGGTTTTGCCAGTGGCGATGTGCCCCAAATCCCGGCGAATATCATTCTGGTCAAGAACATTACCGTCATTGGGTTCTATTGGGGTGGCTATCTGGGTTTCAATCCACAGGTACTGACCGACAGTCTGGCTGAACTGATGGACTGGCATGCGCAGGGGAAATTGCACCCGCACGTCAGCCATATTCTGCCGCTTGATCGGGCCGGTGACGCGCTGGAGCTGATGCGAACACGCAAATCGACCGGCAAGGTCGTGGTCACGCCGTAAGCAATTGCGGCACGATCTGGGGCGTGTTGTAGCAGTGCTCGATGATCCGTGCCATGGCCTGACTGGCCGGATCTTCGGGTTTGAGAACATAAAGGTTGATGTTTTGTGGTTTCAGTGCAGGCAGCAGACCGCCGTGATCGATCACTACGGTATGCGGCGGCAGGCTGCCTTTGAGTGACACATGCACCGCAAGATCGGCGCTGACGGCCGCCTCGACGGCGTTGTCCAGTTCAGAATCGACAGCCATCACCCAGTCGATCCCCTGGGCATTCAGCGCCTGCAAGACGCCGCTTCGGAAAATGCAGTTGTTGCAAAAGGCGACGGGCAAAGGCTGCTTGCGCCATGCCACCCCATCCTGCGCACCGATCCAAAGCAGGGGCAGTTCCACCAGTACCTGACCGCCGGGACCGCAGGTTTCTTCGGTCGTCAGGATCAGATCGACCTCGCCACGGCCATGCATGTACAAGAGTTTGCGCGTCGGGGCGGAAATCAAACGTACCTGCATGCGCGGAAACTCGGCGGCAAAGCGTTTCAGGACGGCAGGAATGACCGGGTAGATAATGTCATGCGGTACGCCAAACTTCAGTTCGCCTTCAAATTCGGTCGCGGTCAGACGGTTGAGGATTTCATCATTGGTTTTCAGCATGGATCGGGCATAGCCGAGCAGTTGTTCGCCCGCCGGGGTCAATGCGATTGTGCGCGATGAGCGATCAAGCAAGGCCACATCAAGCGCTTCTTCCAGCCTTTTGAGCTGCATCGACACCGCGGACTGTGTGAGGTTCAACATACCCGCCGCACGGGTGACGCCTCCGGCATCGGCCACCGCCACAAAAGAGCGCAATGCCGTCAAATCGAGATTTCGCGCCATATCACAAATCCTGATACATGAGTTCAAAACTATTCATTTTTATTATGTCACCACATACCCCATATATCAAGCATCGAGATATGAATGAGATAAAACATCACAAGAGAGAATGAAATGACCGCCTCAATCCACCCCGCCGCCCTTCACGCCACTTTTCGGCCTCAGCCACGCTCTGTCATGAGCAGCATCCGTCAAGTATTTGCCGTCGCCCATCAGCGCCGCCAGTTGCGCGCATTGGACGAACATCTGCTTGAGGATATCGGCATTTCCCGTGCGCAAGCCCTTGAAGAAGGTCGCCAAACCGCTTGGAGCGCCCCCATTCATTGGCTCAAGTAACGCACGCATCTGAGCGACCTGCGACATTCCCGCCCAGAAAGACCAGAAAACCGCGAAACGGCCCTGTTCGACCTTGAAAAAACAGGGATGCCTGCCAATATCAGGTCCAAGGATGCCGTTTCGCGGCGCCGCTGTTTAATCTGGAGGTCTAGATGGCTCAGTACGATACAATTAGAACGGCCGGCGGGGTTCGCACGGCTGAAATTGATGAGGGTCTGCGCGCCCACATGAACAAAGTCTACGGCACGATGTCCGTGGGCATGTTGATCACCTTTGCAGTGGCATGGGCTGTGGGTACATCGCCTGCGCTGCTTGCCATCTTCCGTGATCCTGTCACGCTGTCCCCGAATATCCTTGGTTGGATCGCAATGTTCGCGCCACTGGGGATGGTCTTTGCCTTCGGTGCGATGATCAACCGCTTTTCTGCGGCAGCCGCCCAGACGTTCTTTTACGTATTCGCCGCCGTCATGGGCCTGTCGATGGCCTGGATTTTTGTCGCCTTTACGGGGCTGTCGATCGCGAATGTCTTTTTGATCACATCGATCGCCTTCGCGGGTCTGAGCCTCTGGGGCTATACCACTAAGAAAGATATCTCTGGTTGGGGTGCGTTCCTGATTATGGGTGTGATTGGCCTGATCGTTGCGATGATCGTCAACATCTTCCTGCAATCGCCGGCAATCATGTTCGCGGTTTCAATCTTGGGTGTGCTGATCTTTGCCGGTCTGACCGCCTATGACACACAGAAAATCAAGACTGACTACCTCGCGCATGCCGCGCAAGCCGATCAGGAGTGGCTGGCAAAGTCTGCTATCATGGGTGCGTTGAACCTGTATCTGGACTTCATCAACATGTTCATGTTCCTGCTGCAGCTGTTTGGCAGCCGCGAATAGGCGTTGCAGACATTGCGAAATTGAGGGCTGATGGCAACATCAGCCCTTTTTCTTTGCGCGAAGGCGAAACCATGATTTCTCTGCCGATCACATCATTCACTGCACTCTTTACCGGTGCCCTGATTCTCCTGCTGACCATCAAGGTCGTGCAGTTGCGCCGACGTGACGGCGTTGTGTTGGGCGATAATGATGACCGCGCCCTTGCCAAGGCCATCCGAGGGCAGGCAAATGCGGCTGAACAACTGCCGATCGCTTTGATCCTGATGGGGCTGGCAGAGCTTCAGGGCGGCGGCACTTTGCTGTTGCTGCTGGCGGCAGCTTTGCTGGTCATTGGCCGCATCTTGCACGCCATCTATTTTGCAATCCACGGCACACATTGGCGGCTGCGGTTTTACGGAATGTGGATGACGCTGGCAGCGCAGGGGGTGTTGCTGGTCATTCTGGCGCTGACAGTCCTATCGTAGGCCACAACGAAAAAGGCCGCGCAGGGTGCGCGGCCAAATCACTGTCCGGTCAGGTGACCAATTACTTGATCTTGCCTTCCTTGTACTCGACGTGCTTGCGCACAACCGGGTCATATTTCTTGATGACCATCTTTTCGGTCATCGTCCGCGCGTTCTTTTTCGTGACATAGAAGTGCCCGGTCCCCGCGGTGGAGTTCAGGCGGATTTTGATGGTGGTAGGCTTCGCCATATCTCGTATCCTCTGATTGCGGGCCGGCGCGCGGCACATCGCGTAAATCTCGTTGAAGCTGCCTTTTACTCGCGCGTTGGCCCGAGTCAACCGTAAAGCAACGGATGCCAGCCCATTACCAACAGTTTCTAGCCATAAAGGCCCGCAAGGAAAGGACACGCCCGCACTATCGTCTGAACCGAGGCAACGCATGTCAGGTCTGACCCATTTTGACCGATGCTGCGTCTGTGAAGGATGACCGTTGAAGAGTGAACGAAGACAATCAGGAGGGGTTCGGGCCTTTTCCAACTCGTGGGTTCGCGCGTGTTCCGTCTGACAGCCCAATGCAAAGTACAATTTCGTCTGCACGGGGAGCGTCAGGAACCCAGACAGTCATGGTGTCGATATGATCAAACGACCATGACTCATCCTTGTGGCCCAAAGGCAGATCGATATATCCGCCCAATGCTCCAACCTTGTGGTTGGACGGCATAAGAGACTTGCCACCCCCAACGGCGTCGCGCACGGGTTTGCCAAGTGAAGGGTGCAACACCGCAGCACCGTGCTCCATCGCGCCCAATGCCCCCACAAGTGCCGCTTTGCCGTAACAAACCGGCTGCGCACCCAACATTTTGACTAGCTCTGTGGCAAGAGAATGTCCCAGCCGCGCTCCAATTTCGAATAACGGCGAAAGGTCTTGCTGATTGCTCGCCGCGAATGGGTTTCTAACAACCGCCATTGCTACGACGCGCGTGATCTTTTCACACTCAATGCCCATTTCATCTGCAAAGATCACTTCCTTTGAAAATACTGTCTTGCGAGCATCCAACACTACTATTTCCCTCAATCGCTCCAAAAGAGCACCCTAGTTACTAGTATAGACAGTTCGGACCCGGGAGCGCAAAGAGGACATACAAAGGTGTTTGTGTCTAGGTCAGCCTCTCCGCAGAGCGGGCTGTCGTTTGCCGACCCAAGTCTAGAAGCGCGGATGGCCTGTAAGCCGGATTCTGTCCCCTGCGGTTGCCCGCAGATGGATGACCATTCATCTAGAGCGCCCGTTACCAGACGCCCTCTCGCTGCCAACCCGGACCGTCTGGGGTTCAAGCATCCCCGCCCAAGACTTTCGCCCCGGGCGCGAGGTCCCTATTTGGCATTGCTCCCGGTGGGGCTTGCCGTGCCGCAGACGTTGCCGCCTGCGCGGTGGGCTCTTACCCCACCGTTTCACCTTTTCCCCGGCGGACCGGGGTAGTCTGTTCTCTGTGGCGCTTTCCCTGGGGTTGCCCCCGCCGGGCGTTACCCGGCACCGTGCTTTTTGGAGTCCGGACTTTCCTCGACATTGCTGCCGCAGTCATCCAGCCATCCGCGCAACATTGCAGTTAGGTGCAAGCCGCGTTCACGTCAACGGGGAAACGGCGGGCAAGATCAGTGATGAGCGCAAGATCAACAGCGTCCAATGGCCCGGCCGCTCCGGGCCGAAACCGCAAACGAAAGCTGCCAAGCAGCAAAGCGGCATCATCTGTCGCCGTATATCCAAACGCCTTCATAGCCGCCGCAAACCGCGCGGCATCGGCCCCTTGCGGGCCTTCTTGCGAAGAATGCGCGTAAGCGCTTGATGAGGGCCAGACCGACAGCCCGTCTTGCGCCAACCTGCGCCAGTCAAATCGCGCGCCCGGATCAATCTTGCGCCCCGGTGCCATATCCGCGTGTCCGATCACCCGCTCGGGGCGGATATCCCAGCGCGCCCGTATCCCTCTCAGCAGATCCGTCAGCGCATCCATCTGTGGTGCCGCAAAGGGCGTAAATCCGGTATTCGCAAGCTCGATCCCGATGGAACGGCTGTTCACATCCGCCACACCCCCCCATGCACCGGCCCCGGCATGCCATGCGCGCAAAGTCTCGGGCACCAGCGACACAACCTCGCCATCCTCAGCCACCAGATAGTGCGCCGAGACTTCCGCGTCAGGGTTGCACAGGGTTTCCGCGGCGGCTGATGCTGACGCCATAGCCGTATAGTGAATGACAACAATGTCAGGGATTGCTCCATCGCGCCGCGGCCCGCAGTTGGGTGATTGTCGCGTGGTCAGCCTCAGTTGCGCACCGTCTGAATAAAGGGGGCGGGGTCCCATCCGCAGGCAAACCCATCACCATCGGGGTCAATGCCACGGCGGTCACGCTCTGGTCCGCCACGGGCAAGAAAATCGCGCTGCGCATCGTCGGGTGTTGCATAGGATGCACAATTGCGGCGAAACCGGCCCTCGCCTGACAATATCGAACGGCTATACCATTCCTGCCCTTTCACATTCGGCGCGTTAAGCGCGTATTCCACGATGTTCGGCCCCGTATTGGCCGGGCGCTCTGGCACGGCAGTTGGGGCAATCTGTTCGCGCGCCGCCGCCTGAGCGGCCCGGCGCTGCGCATCGCTTTCAATCGTTTCACGACCCGTAACAGCTGCAAAGTCTTGCTCGTCTGAAAGGTCGATCCCCACGTTCGCCAAAACAGGTGGCGGGTTGTTGGGCGAGGCCTGCACCCCTTGGGTGCGCAGGGGATCTGGGGCAGTCGCCGGCGCGAGAGGTTGCGCAGGCGCGCTGGGTGCAGTCTGCGCGCCTTGGGTCCCAATACCGGCCTGCGCCAAGGCGCTGGAAGGGATCGCCTCGATCTGGTTGACCGGTGGCTGTGCAGGGATCGTGGTAACTTGCGCTGGCGGGATAATCGTGCCCAGCGGCGCACTCAACTGCGCCTCGCGGCGCGCGCGCTCCAGTTCGAAATCAGTGAAATCACCGAACCCGACGCCGCGTTCTGTCGGCATGACCCGAGGCGAACAGGCGGCAAGCCCGATCAACGCCACTGCAACGAAAATGCCTCGTTTCATCTTGCGTCCCCTGTCAGACTGCACTCATTTTGACGCAGGCTACCACCACTTTGCCGGTTTGGCCACAAATCCGGCAGACTGCTCGAGGCTGTAGGCGACGTTCAGAAGTGCGCCCTCTTCCCAGGGTCGCCCGATCAGTTGCAATCCCAGCGGCAGACCCTGTTTGTCCTGCCCTGTTGGCACCGCAATCCCCGGCAGGCCCGCAAGGTTGACCGTCACGGTGAACACATCGTTGAGATACATTTGGATCGGATCAGCATCTGTCATCTCGCCCAACCCGAAAGCCGCCGAAGGGGTCGCGGGCGTCAGGATTGCATCAACGCCATCGGCAAAGACCGTATCAAAGTCCTGTTTGATCAACGCCCGCACCCGGCGCGCCCGGTTGTAATAAGCGTCATAGAACCCCGCAGAGAGCACATATGTCCCGACCATGACCCGGCGCTGCACCTCAGGGCCAAAGCCCTCGGCGCGGGTCTTTTCGTACATCTCGGTGATCCCGTCACCATGGGCGAGCTTGGCACGATGGCCAAAGCGCACGCCATCATAGCGGGCAAGATTTGAAGAGGCCTCAGCGGGGGCAATCACATAATATGCTGGCAAAGCGTATTTGGTATGCGGCAGCGTGATATCAACGATCCTGGCCCCGGCATCTTTCAGCATCGCGGTGCCATCGGCCCATAGCTTTTCAATCTCGTCGGGCATCCCATCCATCCGGTATTCCTTGGGAATTCCGATCGTTTTGCCCCCGATGTCGCCTGTCAGCGCCGCTTCAAAATCCGGCACAGGCAGATCCGCGCTGGTGCTGTCAAGTGGATCATGTCCCGACATGGCCCCCAGCATGATGGCCGCATCACGCACGTCCTTGGTCATTGGCCCGGCCTGATCCAGCGAAGAGGCAAACGCGACGATCCCCCAACGCGACACGCGCCCATATGTGGGCTTGAGGCCTGTAATGCCAACGAAGGCAGCGGGCTGGCGGATCGAACCGCCGGTGTCCGTGCCTGTCGCGGCAAGGCACAGATCGGCAGCGACCGCACTTGCCGAACCACCCGATGACCCGCCGGGTGTCAGTGCGGCATCATCATTGCCACGACGCCAGGGGTTCACCGCATTGCCGTAGACGGATGTTTCGTTGGACGAACCCATCGCAAATTCATCCATGTTGAGCTTGCCCAGCATGACCGCGCCGGCATCGAAAAGCTGGCTGGTAATGGTGCTTTCATATTCCGGCCTGAAGCCCTCCAGGATGCGCGAGGCGGCCTGAGACGGCACACCCTTTGTGCAAAAGAGATCTTTGATCCCCAGCGGAATGCCGCACATATCCGGCGCATCGCCCGTTTTGATCCGCGCATCGGCGGCCGCGGCCTGATCCTGCGCGATTTCGGGTGTATGGTGGACGAAAGCGCCCAGCGCACCGGCACCTTCGATAGCGGTCAGGCAGGCGGTTGTAATCTCGGCGCTGGTGGTGTCGCCCTTGCGCATCGCGTCGCGGGCCTGGGCGATGGTCAGTTTGGTAAGATCGGACATTATTCCACCACCTTCGGCACGGCAAAGAACCCTTCGCGGGCGTCGGGCGCATTTTTCAAGACCGCCTCTTGCTGGTTTCCATCGGTCACCACGTCCTCGCGGCGTTTCAGACGTTGCGGGGTCACTGACGTCATCGGTTCGACCCCTTCGACATCAACCTCGTTGAGTTGCTCGATGAACCCAAGGATCGCGCTGAACTCGGATGCCAGCGCTGGCAGGGCGTCGTCTTCAACCTTGATGCGGGCCAGCTTGGCCACGCGGCGGGCGGTTTCTGTGTCAATCGACATGTGGAAGTTCTCCGGTAAATCTTTGTCTCGCGTTTAGCGCTCTGTGGGTGCCGCCGCAAGCATGTGGCGCGTGTAAACATGGATCATCCAGCCCAGCATGATGCCATTGAGAACATGCCACATGAAATGCGTGCCAATCGGGATCGCATCGCAGAGGATTTCATCAAGCGAACGGATGATGATGGAGAGGCTGAGCAGACCTGCACCGATCACGAACCCTTGGGCGAACGCCGGTTTGCGGCGCAGGATCAGGGCGTAAATGCCCAGAAGGATCGGGACACTCCAGTAGAAGGCCGAGATGCGGATGAATGGAAACTGGCTCAGGATCGGCACCAGGATTGCCGCATAAGGGATGAAAAGTGCCGTTGCGAAAACCGCGAACCAATGCCCCATTGGCACCACGTCCCGGTGCACAGCAAAGAGATAGACCAAGATGAAGATGCCAATTGGCACCACATCTGCGGCTGACGCCCAGATTGTCGCGTTCGTGTGAAACAGAAAACTGCCCACGCCAATGGTGAAAAGGATAGCCGAAAGCGCCCGCGCCATCGGTACAGCCGCGCTGCGCTGCCAAAGGACAAGGGCGACAATGAGAAACGCAAGATTGCTGAGCGCATTCAGCGGTTCGGACCAATAGGCAAGATCCGTGCGTTCGCAATAGTCGTCAATCTGTGCGAACCAGTCCACCTTGGCCCCTCCGTGCTTTGGCCCTATCCTGACGACAAAGCGATGGAGGGCAATATGAAAATCATCTGGCTGGGGCATGCAAGTTTTCGGATCGAAGTCGAAAGGGCAGTACTGCTGATTGACCCGTGGCTTGAAGGCAATCCTTCGTTTCCCAATGAACACCGGGCGGCCGCTTTGGTGGATGCGACACATATTCTGCTGACCCACGGGCATTTCGATCATACCTCCGAAGTTGATGCGATCGCCAAGGAAACCGGCGCGCCCGTCGTGGGGATTCCAGAGCTCTGCGCGATCTTTGGCGCGCAGGAGACCCTCGAATTCAACAAAGGCGGCACGGTCGATCTGGGTGGCGCGCAGGTGTCGATGGTGCAGGCGACGCATTCATCTTCGGTCGGGTCTGCCTATGCAGGCACCGAAGCGGGGTTCATGATCAAGGGCGAGGACCACATGATCTACGTGTCAGGTGACACCGATATCATGGCAGACATGGATTGGATGGGAGATTTCTATAACCCCGATATCGGGATATTGTGTTGTGGTGGCCACTATACCATGGGGATGGAGGGGGCGGCCTATGCCGCTAAACGGTACTTCAACTTCAAGACGGTGATCCCCTGTCACTACGGCACCTTCCCGTTGCTTGCGCAATCGGCACAGCCGCTGGCGGACGCTTTGCCTGATGTGGATGTGCGCAGGCCAGCGGTGATGGAAACACTTGCGTTCTAGCGCCTTGCGGCGAAGAAATCGCGCAACAGCGTTTCGGAGGCCAGCGCGTCGATGCCGTCGTAGACTTCGGGCGCATGATGGCACTGCGGATGGCTGAACACGCGCGGTCCCTGCACAACACCGCCTGATTTCGGGTCCGCTGCCCCGTAATATAGCCGCGCAACCCGCGCGTTGCTGATCGCTGCGGCGCACATTGGGCATGGCTCCAGCGTCACATAGAGATCATAGCCTGCCAGCCGCTCTTGCCCCAAAGCCGCGCAGGCCGCCCGGATCGCCAGCATTTCGGCATGGGCGGTCGGGTCGTTCATCTCGCGTGTCCGGTTGCCGGCTTGCGCGATTACCCCTTCCGGTCCCGCGATCACCGCACCCACCGGCACCTCGCCGCGCGCGCCAGCCGCGCGGGCCTCTTTCAGGGCCACATCCATATGCGTGCGAAAATCCATGCCTTGTGATGCACTGCCTCTGCTATCTCTGGCAAGGGGCGATCAAAGCGGGTATGGGGCAGGCATGAGCACCCAAACACCCCCTCCCGGCGACCGTATCGCCAAAATCCTGTCGCGCGCAGGGGTCGCCAGCCGCCGCGAAGCGGAGCGGATGATCGCAGACGGGCGCGTCAGCGTGAACGGCAAGACGATCACCAGCCCGGCGCTGAACGTGACCACCGATGACCGGATCGTTGTCGATGGCAAACAGGTGGGAGAGCCGGACCCGCCGCGCGTGTGGCTTTATCACAAACCTGCGGGCCTTGTAACGACCGAGCGGGATGAGAAAGATCGGCCTACGGTCTTTGCGTCACTGCCCGATGACATGCCGCGTGTGATGTCCGTGGGGCGGCTCGATCTGAATTCCGAAGGATTGCTGCTTTTGACCAACGACGGAGAGCTCAAGCGCAAGCTGGAGTTGCCTTCAACCGGCTGGCTGCGGCGCTACCGCGTGCGCATCAACGGGTCCGTGAGTGAGGCAAAGCTGGACGCGCTGCGCGCCGGGATTGAAGTGGAAGGCATCCGCTATCAGCCGATGGTCGTGACCTTTGACCGCCAGCAAGGGGCCAATGCGTGGCTGACGGTTAGCCTACGCGAAGGCAAAAACCGCGAAATCCGCCGGGCGATGGGCGAGATCGGCGTCACTGTGAACCGGCTCATCCGGGTCAGCTATGGCCCGTTCCAATTGGCCGACCTCAAACAGGGCGGTATTGAAGAAATCAAACAGCGCGTTTTGCGCGATCAGCTGGGGATTTCCGGCAAACCCACACCGAAACGCGTGCGAAAGCCTGCAAACCGGCCCGCAAGGGGGAAAAAGCGCAACAGTTGAACCTTGTTCTGGCTCAGGCGTTGTGCATGGTAAGGATAACAAAATCCACCCGGGGGACATTGCTTTGGCTGACCTGCTGACGCTTGAAAACGCTATCAACCTGATCATGCTGTGCTTTTTGCAAGCGGTATTGGGCTTCGACAACCTGCTCTATATTTCAATTGAAAGCAAACGCGCGCCCGTCGCCCGGCAGCAAGCTGTGCGGACATGGGGGATCATCATAGCGGTCGCCCTGCGCGTGGTTCTTCTGTTTGCGATGATCCGGCTGATCGACACTTTGTCAGAGCCCTTCTTTATCCTCAACTGGGTCGGTGTGCTGGAAGGCGGGGTGAATTTCGCGACCATCGTGTTTGTGTTCGGCGGCGCCTTCATCATGTATACGGCCGTCAAGGAAATCGGGCATATGCTTTCGATGGATAAACTGGATCATGATGTGGAAGGCAAAGGTGCGAAATCCGCCACGCAGGTCGTGATCCTGATTGTGGTGATGAATCTGATTTTCTCGTTTGATTCCGTCCTGTCGGCGCTTGCGATCACCGATGTGTTCCCGATCCTTGCCTTCGCGATCATCCTGTCGGGCGTTGCAATGCTGCTGCTGGCCGACGGCGTAACGCGCTTTCTTGAGAAGAACCGGATGTACGAAGTGCTGGGCCTGTTCATTCTGCTGATCGTCGGTGTCGTCTTGCTGGGCGAAGCGGGCCCTGCCGCAGCCCATGCGATGGATGACGACAGCTTGCAGATCATGGTGTTCGGTCAGGATATCATCCCGATGTCGAAATCCACTTTCTACTTCTCGGTCGTGGTGCTGGTCGCAGTCGAGATCATCCAGTCGGGCTATTCGCGCAAACTGAACGCAGAACGGGCCGCTTTGCAGAGACACTCGTAAATCCACCTTTTCCTTCCTATCTGGAACCTGAATGAAACAGCCGGAGCAAAGCGAAAATGGTGCGATTGATCCTTGTTCTGGCCTTTGTTGCAGTGCTTGCGATTGCAATTGCTGCTGTACTGGGAACAATGGTGGCCGTCGCACAGACGAGCGCTGGAAAGGATACTAGGACGATGCCTGCGAAATTTCGACGGATCACTTATGTCCTGCTGGTTGTGCTGCTCTTTGGTGTCACCTCCGGCTTGCTGGGGGGTGTCTGATGGCCCGGCGCTTTGGTGGCAAATTCAGCCCCGACGGGAAACCATCCGAGGGACAACAGAGCGCGGTCCAACGCGACCCAAAAACCACCGGCTCTGGCGGGCGCGTCAAACTGCTCTATGTGCCGGCGGTCATTCTGGCTGCAACATCGCTGAATGAGGGGCCTTTGACGCTTGTGATCGCCCTTGTCGGGGCGGCCGTCCTGACGCTCGCGGCATGGCTCTTGCAAGAAGGGCTTGAGGCCGAGGCCGCCTATAATGCGCGCAACATTGCGCGCCGTCCTGCCTTGCCGCGCAAGATGCTGGCCTCTGTGCTGACCGGGCTTGGTGTCGCAATTGCGGCCTATACCGGCGATAGCGGCACGGTTGGCGCGGTCCTATATGGCGTTGCGGCGGCTGGCCTGCATACCGCCAGTTTCGGCATTGATCCGATGGCAGACAAACGCATGGAAGGCGTTGATAGCTTTCAGCAGGACCGCGTTGCCCGCGTGGTGGATGAGGCCGAGGCGCATCTGGACGTGATGAAAACCCAGATCGAGGCGGTGTCGGATCGCCGCCTAACCGATCGGGTCGAGGATTTTCAGATCGTCGCGCGCCGCATGATCCGCACGGTCGAAGAGGACCCGCGTGATCTGACCGGCGCACGCAAATTTCTGGGCGTCTATCTGATGGGCGCGCGCGATGCGACGATCAAGTTTGTTGACCTCTACAGCCGCAAGAAAGACGCCGAGGCGCGGGCAAACTATGAGGCGCTGCTGGACGATCTGGAACTGAACTTTGCCGCCCGTACCGACAAGATGCTGCTCGATGACCGCAGCGATATGGATATTGAAATCAACGTGCTCCGCGACCGTCTGAAACGCGAGGGTGTGAACCTGAATCCGAAAGGGAGTGAATAATGTCAGAGACCGTCCGTCAAAAGGCCGAAGCGGCACTTGCAGAAGTGGAAAAAGTTACCGCTGTGGTGCTACCCGAACCAAAAGGAGAGCTGATCACGCTGGAAGCCGCTGATCCGCCAACAAGTGCCGAGATCGAAAAACGTGTGGCCGAGATCGACATTGAAGACACCGGCTCCATCGTTTCTTTCGGCTCTTCCGCGCAGGCCGAGTTGCAGGAAATAAGCCAATCCATGCTGGCAGGTGTCCGCAACAAGGACGTTGGCCCCGCAGGAGACAGCCTGCGCAATATCGTCACCACGATCCGCGGATTCTCTATTTCCGAACTGGACGTGCGCCGCGAGCGGAGCTGGTGGGAACGCCTGTTAGGGCGCGCTGCACCCATGGCAAAATTCGCCGCTCGTTTCGAAGAGGTACAAGGCCAGATTGACCGGATCACCGATGATCTTCTCAAGCACGAGCATGTGCTGCTGAAGGACATCGAAAGCCTTGATGTGCTTTATGACAAGACCCTGCAATTCTATGACGAACTTGGGCTCTATATCGCGGCTGGTGAAGCAAAGATTGCGGACCTCGACGCGACGACAATTCCGGCAAAAGAGGCCGAGGTTCAGGCCGCGCCAGAGGATCAGGCGGTGATGAAAGCGCAGGAATTGCGCGATCTGCGGTCCGCCCGCGATGATCTGGAACGCCGCGTGCATGACCTCAAACTGACCCGTCAGGTCACGATGCAGTCGCTGCCCTCCATCCGTCTGGTGCAGGAGAACGACAAATCGCTGGTGACCAAGATCAACTCGACCTTGGTCAACACCGTGCCGCTTTGGGAAACCCAATTGGCACAGGCCGTCACGATCCAGCGTTCGTCCGAGGCGGCAGAGGCCGTGCGCGACGCCAATGATCTGACCAACGAATTGCTCAAGGCCAATGCCGAAAACCTGCGTCAGGCCAACCGCACCATCCGCGAGGAAATGGAGCGCGGCGTGTTCGACATCAACGCGGTGAAAGAGGCCAACGCCAACCTGATCGCCACGATCAACGAAAGTCTTGAGATCGCCGATGAAGGCAAGCGCAAGCGGGCCGAGGCCGAGGCCGAATTGCAGAAGATGGAGCAGGAGTTGAAAGCGACGTTGGCATCGGCCAAAGCGCGCGGAACCGGCACCGGCGACGCCATCGGCACGGCAACCGGCGCTGAATAACGCATGGTGATCGGGGGCACCACAAGACGCATCGTGATGCTCGTCCTTGCGACGGGTCTGATGGGGTGCGCAGCCGTGACGCCCCCGGCCGCCGCGCCGCCGCTGCCGCCATTGGAAGGCCCCGAAACGCCCGGCGACCCTGTCGTAACACCCCCAAGTCAAGCGAGCCGGGATCTTGTGACCTATTATGCGAAACTGCAAAACGACCTTCTGGCCCAAGGCTTGCTGCGCGGTGATGGTGGTGGCCCTGATACGCCCTTTACCGATACGCAATTGGCGCGTAACTTTGTGCGCATCGCGCTTTTCAATGAATACCGCGACGACAGTGATTTTCAGCGCCCGCAGGCAACCGTTTCGAAGCTGCGCCGTTGGACCAGCCCGATCCGCATGTCGGTTGAATTCGGTGATACCGTCCCTTTGGCGCAACGCGATCAGGACCTGGCCAGCGTCAGCGCCTATGCCGCGCGACTGTCGCGCGTAACGGGCGTGCCAATCAGCATCACCGACCACAACCCCAATTTCCGGGTGCTCTTTCTGGGCGAGGATGATCGCCGCGCCTTTGGGCCGCGTTTGCGCGAAATCATCCCCAATGTCGCAGGTTCGACCGTGCGCGCGCTCGTGAACCTGCCACGCGATCAGCTTTGCGTGGTCATCGGCATTTTTGCGCCCGGACAGTCCAACTACACCCAGGCCGTCGCCATGATCCGCGCCGAGCACCCCAACCTGATGCGCGCGGCCTGTATTCACGAGGAACTGGCGCAGGGCATGGGCCTTGCCAATGACAGCCCCGGCGCGCGGCCATCAATCTTCAATGATGACGAAGAATTCGCGCTGCTGACCAAGCAGGATGAGCTGCTGCTCAAAATGCTCTACGATCCGCGACTGGAGCCTGGAATGGAACCAGCCGTTGCCGCCCCGATTGCGCGACAGATCGCGCGGGAATACCTGACGCCGGGGCAAAGCTGACCGGGCGCGCCCGCGCGCCTGCATGGAACACATAACGGAGACCAAACATGGGCATTTTCGATTTTCTGACCGGTGAATTCATCGACGTCATCCATTGGACCGACAACACCCGCGATACGATGGTCTGGCGGTTCGAACGCGAAGACCATGAAATCAAATACGGTGCCAAGCTGACCGTGCGCGAAGGTCAGGCGGCTGTGTTCATCCATGAAGGGCAGTTGGCCGATGTCTTTACCCCCGGCCTTTACATGCTGGAAACCAACAACATGCCGATCATGACGACCCTGCAAAGCTGGGATCATGGTTTCCAAAGCCCGTTCAAGTCTGAAATCTATTACGTCAACACCACCCGGTTCTCCGATCTTAAATGGGGCACCAAGAACCCGATCATGCTGCGCGACCCGGAGTTCGGTCCAACCCGCCTGCGCGCCTTTGGCACCTATACGGTGAAGGTCGCGGACCCTGCCGTGTTCCTGCGCGAAATCGTTGGCACCGACGGTGAATTCACGATGGACGAGATCAGCTATCAGATCCGCAATATCATCGTGCAGGAATTCACCCGCGCAATCGCGCAATCGGGTATTCCGGTGCTGGATATGGCAGCCAACACAAGCGATCTGGGCAAGCTCATTGCCGCGGCCATTGATCCCACGATGAAGCAATACGGTCTGGCAATCCCCGAGCTATACATCGAAAACATCAGCCTGCCGCCCGCGGTCGAAGAAGCTTTGGACAAGCGTACTTCCATGGGGCTTGCCGGCGATCTGGGCAAGTTCACGCAATATTCGGCGGCTGAGGCGATGACATCTGCTGCAAACAACCCTGCCGGTGGTGGCATGGCGGCCGGGCTTGGCGCGGGCATGGGGCTGGCGATGGCCGGTCAAATGGCGACCCAGGGACCATGGGGTGCCGCTCCTGCTGCGGCGACCCCGCCCCCTCCGCCGCCACCGGTCGAGCATGTCTGGCATATCGCGTCAGGCGGCGACGTTACTGGCCCTTTCTCCAAAGCGGCCATGGGCCGGATGGTGACCGAGGGCGCACTTTCCCGCGACAGCATGGTCTGGACCCAAGGTCAGGACGGCTGGAAGGCGGCAGGTGAGGTGATCGAATTGGCCCAACTCTTTACCATCATGCCACCGCCGCCACCCGGCACATGAGTGCCCGACGGCCAACCAATCGAACCGTCAAGGACCTGCCCAGGGCGCTGTGTGAGGTGATGCAGCGCAAAATGCAAAAGATGCCTTAGATGCCCCAAGAGCAAACCACACAAAACGAGCACCGCTTTCCCTGTGACACCTGCGGGTCCGACCTGCGGTTTGATCCGGGCACGCAGCAGATGATCTGCGACTACTGCGGCAACGTGCAACCGATCGAGAGTGCGGGTCCTTGGGCGGGTCGCATTGTCGAGCTGGATTTCCAGAAGGCAACGCATGAACGGCTGGCCGCAGAGGAGTTCGAGGAAACCCGCGTCGTGACCTGCCCCAACTGCGGCGCGCAATTCGAGTTCGACCCCGACATCCACGCAGCCGAATGCCCGTTTTGTGCGACGCCCGTAGTGATGGACACCGGAACGAGCCGCCGCATCAAGCCGCGTGGGCTGTTGCCCTTTGACCTGGATGAAGGCCAAGCGCGCAAAGCGCTGGTCGCATGGTTGGGAAGCCTTTGGTTCGCGCCCAACGGGCTGACCGATTATGCCCGCAGAGGGCGCAAGATGAATGGCATCTACGTTCCCTACTGGACCTTCGATGCCGATACCAAAAGCCGATACACCGGCCAGCGCGGGACCCATTACTATGTGACCAAGACGGTCGTGCGGGACGGCAAACGCAAAAACGTGCGTGTCCGCAAAACCCGCTGGCGGCCTGCTTCGGGCCGCGTTGCGCGGTTCTTTGACGATCTTCTGGTGCTCGCATCAAGCTCTCTGCCCAAGATATACACCGATGGGTTGGAGCCTTGGGACCTATCCGCGCTGGAGCCTTACAACCCTGAATATCTTGCCGGGTTTCGCGCCGAGGGCTATCAGGTCGCACTTGCCGACGGTTTTACCGAGGCCCGCGCCTATATGGACCGGATGATCAATCGGGATGTGAAATACGACATCGGTGGTGATGCGCAGCGCGTGCATTCGGTTGATACCGAGGTGAAGGATGTAACCTTCAAGCATATTTTGCTGCCGATTTGGCTGGCAGCCTACAAATATCGCGGGAGGACCTATCGGTTCGTGGTGAACGGGCGCACCGGGCGGGTTCAGGGCGAGCGCCCCTATTCTGCCTGGAAAATTTCATTTGCCGTCATTGTGGGACTGGTCCTTGCGCTTGGCGTCGGATTTGTTATCGCTAACAGCCAATAGAGACTGGAAGGTGTTGCGATGATCCTTTGCTGTGGTGAAGCCCTGATCGACATGTTGCCGCGCAAAACGGCAGCCGGCGAAAACGCCTTTGCCCCGCATACCGGTGGGTCGGTGTTCAATACGGCTGTGGCTCTGGGGCGTCTGGACGCGCCCGTGCAGTTTTTTTCAGGGCTTTCATCGGACCTCTTCGGCGATATGCTGCGCGCGCAACTGGCCGCGTCCCATGTCGATAGCAGCCCCGCAGCGACCTCTGACCGGCCCACGACACTCGCCTTTGTTACGCTGACCGACGGGCATGCGTCCTATGCGTTTTATGATGAAAACACCGCCGGGCGTATGCTGTCTGAGGCTGACCTGCCCAAGACCGAAGCCGACGCGCTCTTCTTTGGAGGCATCAGCCTTGTGGTCGAACCCTGCGGTGCTGCCTATGAGGCCTTGATGCTCCGCGAGGCGCCACACCGGCTGACGATGATCGACCCCAACATCCGCCCTTCTTTCATTACCGATGAGGCCGCCTACCGCGCCCGGCTGACCCGCATGATGGGCTGTGCCGGTATCATCAAGACCTCTGACGAGGATCTGGCGTGGATTGTTGGGGATGCGGATGCAAACGCCTTGCTTGCCAGCACGGGCGCGCAGGTGATCCTGCTGACGCGCGGCGGTGAAGGGGTCAGCATTGTCACCGCAAGCGGCACCTATGATGTCCCGGCGGAAAAGGCCGACGTGGTTGATACCGTGGGTGCCGGTGACACATTCAGCGCGGGCTTTCTCGCACAACTGCACAAAAGCGGCCATCTGACGAAAGACGGGATCACGCAGGCAACCGAAGCCGATCTGCGCGCCGCCGCCGCCTTTGGCGCCAAGGTTGCCGCGATCACAGTGAGCCGAGCAGGGGCCAACCCGCCTTGGGCGGCAGAGCTGTGAGGGCGCTCATTCAGCGGGTCAGTGATGCATCTGTCCGCGTAGATGGCGAAGCAATCGGGGAAATTGAAAAGGGTCTGTTGATTCTTGTTTGCGCCATGGAGGGCGACGACGCCGCCAACTCCGGGGCGCTGGCTGCAAAAATCAGCAAGCTGCGGATTTTTGCCGACGATGCGGGCAAGATGAACAAATCACTGCTGGACGTTGGTGGTGCTGCCCTGATTGTCAGTCAGTTCACCTTGGCCGCTGACACATCGCGCGGCAACCGCCCCGGCTTTTCATCTGCCGCCCAGCCTGACGCAGGGCGCGCGCTCTATGAGAGGTTCGTTGCGGACATGACCGGCTTGGGGATCAAAGTTGCCACCGGATCATTCGGGGCTGACATGGCTGTCAGCCTGACAAATGACGGGCCGGTGACGATCTGGATGGACGTCTAAGCTAGCACTGCTTGCCGACGACCAGCACCCAGTACGGCCCTTTGGCCCCTTGGCTGATGCCGATGCCAAATTCCTCGACACGCGGATGCAACATGATGCGGCGGTGCCCCGGGGAGTTCAGCCATCCATTGACGATCTGTTCAGAGCGCGGATAGCCCCACGCAAGGTTTTCGGCGACGATGCAATCGTTGTAGCCGGCACTCCGAACCCGCGACTGTGGGCGCGAGCCGTCAGATCCCTGGTGATCGAAAAAATCATTTACACTCATGTCGCAGGCCTGAACCATCGCGGCCTGACCCAGCTTTCGGTTGAACCGCAAAGGGGCTTCGCCGTTTGCGCGGCGGCTTTGGTTCACCCCGGCAGCGATCTCGGTGGCGAGTTGATTGACGTTTTCAGGTGCCACACAATTGCCCGCAGCCGCCGCCGTGGTGCCAACAAAAGAGAGAGCCATCGCGGCCAAAAAGCTTGCAAAGCGTGTCATCTGTTTGTCCCATCAATTGAGTACGATCTACCTAGGGATCGCAGCAGATCAGGGCAACGCTATGGCGGCGATGCGGCGGGGCGGCGGCAATTAAGTGCCGAGCGGGCGCAATTTGCGCCCAAACGCGCTTACTGCAAAGATCAAGACCGCCACAACAATGATCATTGGACCGACCGAAGTGTCGAAAATTACCGCCAGTCGCAGACCGGCAAGTGCGGACAGCGCGCCGGTGGCCACGGAAAGAAACGCCATCCGTTCGGGCGAATTGGCAAAATTGCGGGCGGCGGCGGCAGGAATGATCAGCAATGCGGTGATCAAGAGCGCGCCAACGACCTTGATCGCAACAGCCACGACAGCCGCCATCAACAGGGTCAGCAACAACTGTTCGCGGCGCGGGTTGATCCCGGCAGCATAGGCCAGATCATGGCTCAGCGTGGCGGTCAGGAGTGCCGACCAACGCCACCAAAGGGCCAACACCACCAGCGTGCCGCCGCCCCAGATAACGGCAAGGTCGACGCGGGTCACGCTCAGCACGTCACCAAAAAGATACGCATCCAGATTTATCCGCTGACCGGGGATCAGCGTAACAGCGACCAGTCCCAGCGCCAGCGCCCCATGCGCCAACACCCCCAGCATCGTATCAACCGCAGCACCCCGCCCACTCAGACCGTGGATCAGGATGGCCATGGCGAGCGCGACAACCCCGACACCCAGCGTGATCGAGGTGCCAAAGAGCAAGGCCAGTGCAACACCCAGAACCGCTGCATGGGCGGTTGCGTCGCCGAAATAGGCCATCCGCCGCCAGACCACGAAACACCCCAGGAGCCCGGCGGCAATCGCCGTCCCGACACCGGCAAGGGCGGCACGCACCAGAAAATCATCCAACATCTATTCCGCCGCCTCATGGTGGTGCGCATGGTCATGCCCGTGATCGTGGTCGTGGTCGTGCTCATGGCGATAGAGCGCCAATGCCCCACCCGTCCCCGCACCAAAGAGTTCACGGTAGGCGGGTGCCGCCGAGACAACCTCAGGCGTGCCTTCACAACAGATATGACCGTTGAGACAAATCACCCGGTCCGACGCGCTCATCACCACATGCAATTCATGGCTGACCATCAGCACGGCACAGCCCAGATCACGACGCACTGCATCAATCTGGCGATAGAATGTCGCCGAGCCCGGCTGATCCAGCCCTTGCGTGGCCTCATCCAGCATCAGGACATGCGGCCTGCCCAGGACGGCGCGCGCCAGCAACACGCGCTGGAATTGCCCGCCAGAGAGCTGCGACATCTGCGCGCCGCCAACGCCGGCAACACCTGCCGATCCGAGCGCTTCGGCCACGGCCTCTTTGCCAACGGCGCGCGGCAGGTTCAAAAAACGGTTGACCGTGATCGGCAATGTCGGGTCGATGTGCAGCTTTTGCGGCACATAGCCGATCCGCAAGCCCTGCTGCCGCGTAACCTTGCCTTTCTGCGGTTTCAGCGCGCCGATCAGCACCCGCAGAAGTGTTGATTTTCCTGATCCGTTTGGGCCCACGATCGTGACAATCTCGCCAGGTTCCAGCGCAAGGCTCACCCTTTGCAGAACGGGTCGGCCGCCATGTCCAAACTCTAGGTTGCGTGCGGCAATCAGGCTCATGCCGCGTCCTTTGGCTGGCAGGAAGGGCACAGGCCCTCGGCTTCGATCACGGTCTGCTCGACCTGAAAGCCACTTTGCGCAGCCGCCTGATCCATCGCCGCATTCGCCTGCGCCTCGGCCACGGTGCCGCAACAGCGGCAAATCATGAATGCCGGGTCATGCGCGGCACCGGGATGAACGCAGGCAACAAACGCATTGAGCCGCTCGATCCGGTGCACAAAGCCCTGTGCGACCAGAAATGTCAGCGCGCGGTAGGCAACCGGGGGCTTTGAGCCCAGCCCTTCGGCATCCAGCCGCGCAAGCACATCATAGGCCCCCATCGCGGCATGGCTTTCGAGCAGGATTTCCAGCACGCGCCTGCGGACGGGGGTTAGCTGAACGGCCCGCTGCGTGCAGGCAGCCTCGGCAGCATCCAGCGCTCTGCGGACGCAGGAAGCGTGATCGTGACTGTCAAATCCCAGTGTGTCGTGCGGCATTTTCGACTCTTGTTATGTTATAACATACGCAATATAGCGAAGGCGTTTTCAAAGAACAAGGACTGCACGATGATTCGTTTTCTCACTGCACTTACAATGCTGCCAGCCGCCGCCATGGCTGATGTGCCACAGGTCATCACGGATATCGCCCCGATCCAGAGCCTGACTGCGCAGGTCATGGGTGGATTGGGGACGCCGGACATGCTCTTGCAGCCCGGTGCAGACCCGCATGATTTTGCACTGAGCCCGGATCAGGCAGAGCGACTGGGCAAGGCCGATCTGGTGATCTGGGTGGGCGAGGCCCTTGTCCCCTGGCTGAAGGAACCGTTGCAAACGCTGGCCCCACAAGCGCCGCTATTCAGCTTGCTGGAGGTCGATGGCTGGGACGCGCTGGAAATCCGCGACGGCGATGTTGGCGATATCGATCCGCATGGCTGGATGGATCCCGTCGTGGCGCAGACCTGGGTTGCCGCCATTGCCGAGGCCTTGAGCAATGCCGATCCCGACAACGCCGCAGCATATGCTGCCAATGCGCAAACAACGATCGCAGGCCTGAAGGCGCTTGAGGCAAATCTTGCCGCCCGATTGCAGGGGATGTCCGATCGCGCCTATGTTCTGCCGCACGATGGCTACCGCTATTTTGAAACCCGGTTTGGGCTGACCGCACAGGCCGCAATCTCGGGGATTGACGCGCGCACACCGGGGCCTGCGCAGATTGCCAGCCTGCGCGACCAGATGTCGGAGCAAAGCGTCGTTTGCGTATTCAGCGATGCCGAGATCGGGGACAGTTGGGCGAAAGTGATTACCGAAGGCACGGACGCAAAGACGGTGACAATCGACGGGGTGGGCGTCGGGCTGGAAGCCGGACCGAGGCTTTATGAGGAACTGATGGAGAGGCTCGCCGGGCAATTTGTGGAATGCCTGGGTTGAACAGGGATGGGGGGGTGGGTGCAAGCACCCATCCCCCCTTTCGGCAGCAACGCGCGAGATGGGGTGTTGCGTTGTCCCCTAACCCCTGAATCAGAAGTCTGTCGGCGCGCCGCCCTCGGCCTTGCGTCGGTCAACAAAGGCCGTGAGTTCCTCTTTCACTGCCACGTCCATCGGCGGGTCTTCG
>Ga0316204_10001242_pt1 | contig 73243 bp, 63 predicted proteins | sample 6monrhotite_MG_2_FD_205661 | JGI IMG/M metagenome (GOLD analysis project Ga0316204, IMG submission 205661) | Microbial mat bacterial communities from mineral coupon in-situ incubated in ocean water Damariscotta River, Maine, United States -... | ecosystem: Environmental > Aquatic > Marine >...
GTGGGTGCTGGGCACCTACCGAGTTGGGTGCGTACTTTACGAAGAACGCGGCTGTGGATCGGCTCCAAACTCGCCATCAACGCCGCAAGGATCGCGAGGAATCATAAGATTCATGCATAATCCTCGGCGCAGGGAGGGGCAAGAGAGGAAGGGGAGGGGGAATTGACACAGAGCCCGTTCGGGCTCTGTGGTCGTGCAATCCGAATGGTCGTGCTGTCCGAGGCAAAGGAGGAAAGCTTTGGGCAGATTGACCAGTTTCTTATGAGTCGTATTCATAAGCCGAGTACCCACCCGGCGTCGGATCGTGTCTTTGAATAGGTATCAAAGGAAAGGGGTATCAGGGTTTAGTCCGCACCCTCAGCGTTGTTGTCGAGCATGTTGCGGAGGTACTTGTTCTCGCGCCGGGTGGCTTCGAGATCGAACACGAGGTACTTGACGCTCATACGGAGGTGATCGAGCGAGTCTTGGAGTTCGGTGATCGTCTTCTTCATCTTTGTATGGCGATCGTTGGTTTCAGAAGCGAGCTGGGCGAGCTTGGGGCGATCGGCTTCGGGGAGGGTTTCGATCTGCTCGAGGAGGTTCTGAAGACGGTTCTGGAAGTCGTTTTCTTTCATGGCTGATTCCCTTTATTTTGATTTGGCATCGTGTTCTTGAAATGTGGCAGTGTTGTGTCCTGCTCTGCCAAACACAGTTGCACACCCCGGGCCAGTGTTTGGCATGGGTGGGTGCCAAACGAGCGCGGAGATGTCAGTGTCCGATAAATATCCCGGCCGTGGGGTTCAGACAGTCCGTTGGGGACATCCATGCGATTTTCGATGCTCCCCGGTCCGTCGGGGAGCGTACCCGGCTGTGCCGGATGATGCTAAAGCTCAACGCCTGCGGTGCAGATTCTGCAACGCTTGTTGGGCAGCGGGCGGGGCCGAGTCTCGGATCCGCACCAGTTCATTGACTGGGACAGTATTGGCGTCTTTGACGACCTTAGAAAGGTGTGATCGCAGATTCATTTGGAACAGCCGATAAAAATCCTCTAACTCGTGCCGATTGAACCTTCCCATCGGATCGGCGAGCCCGCACTGTGCTGCTGCCCAGTCGATGAGCGACCCGCCGACAGCTGTAAAGCGGTACAAGCTCAGGGTGGCTTCGAGTCTCTGGGCGGGGGTGGCGAAGGGGTCGCGGGCGTTTTCGGGGATTTGGGTCATGATTTCGAGGATTTCCCGGTGCCCCGCCGAGCTGATGGGCAGCGGGGCGTGGTGCTCTTCGATCATGGGTTTGATGGCGTCGGCGACCTGGGAGGCGAGCTGGATGTTGGCAAAGGTGGTCGAAATGGTCTTGAGCCCGGCTCGGTCGAACCGGATGGTGAGGCGTTGGCAGGGTTTTCCCTCGTGGAGGGTTGCGGAGGCTGCGGAAATGACTCCTGAGCCCCATTCGGGTTTGCCAGCGTGGATGACGCGATCGCCGAGGGCAAACTTGGGTTTTTGAGGGGATAATGGAGGGGTGGGCATTGCGTATCCTGAATCAATCGGGGCGGAAAACGGTTGAGAGCATAGGCGGATACTGGTTCCAAACCCGGTGGGGGGCTATACTTGTCTCCGCCGAAAACGCGCCGTGTGCCCGAAAAAAGACCTGTCGGTCTGCGCGTCGGCTGATCCAAAAAAGGATAGCAGATGATCGAAGCCTTGAAAAGTGATGAAATCGTCGAGAAAGTTGGTGGCAAGTTCAAGCTCACCGCGCTGATCCAGCGTCGGCTCGAACAGCTCCTTGAAGGCGCCCGCCCATTGGTCGCCCGCGACGGACGGACCGATCTTGAGATCGTGGTCGAGGAGATCATGCAGGACAAGATCACCCTTGAGTTTATTGACGCCGCGCCCGCTGTCGAAGAAGAATCCCTTCTTTGATCGAGCCGCCCGGCTGGGCTGACGCATGACTCATTCAACCAACCAAGATTCAGGCTCATCTTCGGCACATCACGATGCCCGGGATTGGCTTGATCCTGTATCGCTGCGCCCACATTTCGAGGGCAAGTCGATTCTTGTCGGTGTTTCGGGCGGGATCGCGGTGTATAAGGTCTGTACGATCGTTTCAAGACTCGCCCAAGCGGGTGCGCAGGTGACGGTCGCGATGACCCCTGCTGCGTGCGAGTTTGTGGGGGCGACGACATTTGGGGCGCTCTCGGGCAACCCGGTGTATACCAGTTCATGGGCGCAGATCGAATCGAACGATCCTCAGCATATCGCGCTGGCCGACCGGTGCGACGCGGCGATTGTGGCGCCGTGTACGATGAATACGCTGGCGAATCTGGTTCAAGGGCGGACGGCTGATGTGGTGAGCCTGATCCTCGCAGCGATTGATCGCAAGAAAACCCCGGTCCTGCTTGCCCCGGCGATGAATGAAGTGATGTGGAACCAGCCCAGCACGCAGCGGAATGTGGAGCAGGCCCAAGCGGATGGTTTTACGCTTGCTGGCCCGGGCGATGGGTGGCAGGCGTGCCGACATGCTGGGACGGGTCGGATGAGCGAGCCCCAGGCGTGTATCGAGGCTTTGGCTGATGCGCTGCGTGGCTGACTTGGTTTATGAGCCTTGCTCGTCTAAACTGCATGCTCAACCCAGATCGGCGTGCACCCATGTCGATCTTGTGTCTTGATTGGAGAGATGGCTGAGCGGTTGAAGGCGCACGATTGGAATTCGTGTGGGGGAGCAATCCCCTCGGGGGTTCGAATCCCCCTCTCTCCGTTTGATAAGCCCTTGCATTTGCAAGGGCTTATTTTGTAGTTGAATGCTATTGATGTTTTTATCCGACAGCGGCTTCTTTGACCGCCTGAGCAACGGCTTTGTGGGCGGCGTGATCCAACGGCGAGGGGATCAACTCGCCTTCGGGGGCGGCGTCGGCGATGGCATGGGCAGCGGCCAGGAGCATCGAATCATTGAATTTGGTCGCGCCCGCGTCGAGCACGCCTCGGAAGAGTCCGGGGAAGGCGAGAACATTGTTGATGTTGCGCCCGTCAGCTGCGAACCGTGCGCCTTGTTCGAGGGCCAATGCTGGTTCGATTTCGGGGTCCGGGTTCGAGAGCGCGAAGATGATCTGTCCTTCGCGGACCATCTCGGGTTTGATGAGCCCCTTGACGCCTGTGGTCGAGATGACGACATCGGCGTTCTTCATCACGAAGTCGAGATCGGCGGGGATGCCTCCGGTGTCTTTGAGTCTTGCCTGGGCGTCTTTCGAGAGATCTGCCCCAAGGATTTCGTGCACGCCGAAGCGCATCAGGAGTTGGGCGATACCGAGCCCGGCAGCTCCGAGCCCGATCTGCCCGATGACACATTCTTCGAGGTTGACCCCGGTGATTCTTGCTGCGTTGATGAGTGCCGCGATGACAACGACGGCGGTGCCGTGCTGATCGTCATGGAGCACGGGCAGGTCAAGACTCGCGCGGAGTCGGTTTTCAACCTCGAAGCATTCGGGGGCAGCGATGTCTTCGAGTTGGATCGCGCCAAAGGAAGGGGCGATGGCTTCGACGACCTTTACAATTTCGTCAGCGTCTTTGGTTTCGAGCAGGATCGGGATTCCTGAGACATCGGCGAAGATCTGGAACAACGCTGCCTTTCCTTCCATGACGGGCATCCCGGCGACTGCGCCGATGTCGCCGAGTCCGAGGATCGCGGTGCCGTTGGTGACAATCGCGACCGTGTTGCCCAGCGTGGTGTATTTGCGCGCCAGCGACGGATCTTTTTCGATCGCGAGGCAGACATGGGCGACGCCGGGGGTGTAGACATCGCGGAGAATCTGCAGGGTATCGATCGAGGAACGCGAGTGGACCTCGATCTTGCCTCCCTCGTGTCGGCGCATCACGCGGTCGGACTTGCCGATCACCGTGGAGATGGGGAGCTTGTCAATCTCGCAGCAAAGGTCCTCGATCTGGTCTTCATCGACCTCGATCGAGAGTTCCCACTTGGTGCGGTTCTGTTTTCGCCCGAGCGATTGAAGCCCCTGGACCGGGATGCCGGCATCGCCGACGACAGCGAGGACTTTGGAGAGATTCCCGGGAGCGTGGACGACTTCGAGAAGCAGAATATGCGTGGTCTTCATGGAGATGTTCCTTTGTCGATGTGTATCGGCGATTGTTGGAACATGTCGGTATTTTATTGGTTGATCGAGCGTGTCCCGCGAAGTGGGGGGAAGGGGCGGGGGGCTCAGGTGTGATCTTCAACGGCCAAAGGCACGATCTGTTGGGCGAGTACATCGACGAGCCCTAAATCGGTGAGTTTGAGCGTGGGAATCACCGGCAAGGGCAAGAAACTCAGAGGCATAAACGGGTCTTCGATTGGGCATCCGATGGCTTGGACCGCTTCGAGCAACGCGTCTTGTTCGGCGATGACCGTCATCGCGTCGGCATCGGAGATTAAGCCCGCGATGGGCAAGGGAAGCAGGCTCAGGACCTTGCCATGTTGTACGACGCACTGCCCGCCCCCGGCGTGTTCGAGTGCTTTGGCCGCGATTTCCATGTCGGTATCATTCGTGCCGACCGTCGCGAGGTTGTGGGCATCGTGCCCGACGGTGCTCGCGAGGGCGCCATCTTTGAACCCAAACCCGGCGACGAATCCGAGCCCAATATTCGAGCATGAGCCGTGCCTGGCGATCACCGCGAGCTTGAGCAGATCACGCGATGGGTCGGCGACGAAGAACCCGTCCTCGATCTTTGGTTCCATGTGAGCCTCGCCGGTGACGAGCGTGTGGGGGTCGGCTTCGATGACACGGATGAGCGCAGCATCGCTCGGGGCGTTGATTTGGAATGATGTCGAATCGAACCCGCTCGGGAGCGTGACCGAGTGTCGGCTGATCGAATCGTCGGGGCTCTTGGCACCATCGAGCTGCCCTTTGAGCATCTCGCCGTCTTGGGCGATGTGTTGCCCGCGCCAGTAGACGCTTGCTGGGCGGATATTATCGAGATCATCGAAGACGATCAAATCCGCCTGACGCCCCGGTGCGATCGCGCCCAGATCAGGCAGGCGATAGTGCTCAGCGACATGCAGCGAGCCAATCGCCAAAGCCGTCGTCGGGTCGAGCCCGAGCCCGATCGCTTTGCGCACGGCGTGGTCGATGTGCCCCTCGCGGAGCAGATCGCCGGGGTGGCGATCATCGGTGCAGAAGCAGAACCGCGAAGCGTTGGCCGAGTTCACCGCGGGGAGCAGGGCCTCGATGTTTCGCGCTGCGCTGCCCTCGCGGAGAAAAACCCGAAGCCCGTGCTTGATTTTTTCGATCGCTTCGTCGGCGGTTGTGCATTCATGATCGGAACTGATCCCCGAAGCGACATACGCGCACAGCGCCGGGCCAACGAGCCCGGGGCAGTGCCCATCGACGATCGCACGATCGAGCCCGAGTTTGATCTTCGCGTGGACATCAGGATCGCCCATGAACACACCCGGAAAGTTCATCATCTCGGCGAGGGCGACGACGCGGTCATCGTCGAAGAGCGGGGCGAGGTCTGCGGCGCCGAGTTGAGCGCCGCTGGTTTCAAAGCTCGACGAGGGCACGCATGACGAGGCGGCGAAGGAGATATTCATCGGCAGCTCAGCACTCGCATCCATCAAAAGCCTGATCCCCGCGATGCCGAGCACATTGGCGATCTCGTGGGGATCGAAGACGACGCCGGTGGTGCCGTGGGGGGCAGCGATGCGGACGAACTCCTTGGGCATCATCATGGTGGATTCGACATGCATGTGCGCGTCGATGAGCCCGGGGGCGAGATAGCGCCCTTCGAGGTCGATGGTTTTTTTGGCGTCGATCGGGTGCGATCCCACCGCGGCGATCCGCCCTCCAAAGACCGAAACGCAGGCGGGCTCGATGGTTCTGGTGAAGACATTGACGACCTTGGCGTTGATAAAAACAACATCGGCGGGTTCGTCGCCTCGGGCGACAGCCATGAGTTGGGGGCTTGTTCTTTCGATCAGGGTTGGGGTCATCAATGGTGCTCCAGCAGCGGTTTTCAATGGATATATAGTAGATACCCAGATAGATTCCTATCGGCGTTATCGGGGTTCGTTGCGCACCCCAATGGGAGTGGAGACCCAACCCACGCTCAAAGATATCCCGTGAGTGGGTCGATCGTGCAATAATTGGCGATTCGGGTTCGTTTGATTCCCGAACAGGTAGGCCTAGACTCTGAATCTTCATATGAACCACGCCGTCAAACATTCCGTCCTCGCCTGGGCCCTGATCGCGGCCCAGTTGCTCGTGGTCGGGTTGAGCCAAGGGCGGATGGTTGTGTGCCACAAGGCCAACGGATCGTCTCATATCGAACTCGTTGGGGATACTGCTGCCGATCACATGCTCGATGAGCAGCTTGTTTCGAGCTCGTTCCAAGGCGTCGTGAGCCGATGCTCCGACGGGGCCTGTGTCGATGAGATGCTCCCGTTGGGGTTGACCATTACCCGCTCGCGGGTGATCGAACTCGGACACGCCCTAGGCGTTGTCCCGAATGCACCGCCGATGGGCGTGGTTTGGTCCATGCCAGAAGTTCTGGAAGTATCATCGCCTCTGATGAGCGATGAGGTCGAAGTGCTCGCACTGATCGACCAACGGGTGCGTCTGCGCACGACCGTTCTGAATCTCTAAATCTTGAACAATGCCGAACCAGTCGCTATCGCATGTTTGCGGTGGTTTTTCTGACGATGGACTTCTCAAGGATACAAAGATGAAACCGAATATATTGATATTTTCTGGCATCGGCCTCGCGCTGATCTCCGGATGTGCTGGCCCACTGGACCAGCGATGGGATGAGCCGACTTACCGCGCCATCCAGTCCCGATACACCGAGCACGACAAAGAGGTCGCCGGGCTCGATGGGCAGGAGCATTCCTACCCGTCGTTCGGGCTCGACACACTCGATGTGCTGAGTGTTGAAGACGCGATCCGCATCGCGATCGAGCACAGCCCCGAGCTCCGGTCTGCGGGGTATCGTGTCGATGCCGCTTCGGGTCGTGTGCTCCAGGCGGGGCTGTATCCCAACCCGACCTTCAGCTTCGGCGGCGAATCGCTGGGCGCAAACGCGGGCAACGCGGGTGAAACCAACTATATCTTCGAGCAAGAGATTGTCCTCGGGGGCAAACTCAAGAAGGCCCGCGCGGTCGCCGAGTCTGATCGGCTCGCCGCCCGTGCTGAGTTTGTGGCTCAAGAGTTTTCGGTCGCCTCGCGCGTCTCGCGGGCGTACTACGCCAGTGTCTCGGCCAACGAGCGGCTCGCCAAACGCGAAGAACTCTCGGCTCTCGCATCACAACTGCTCGAAGCGGCATCTTCACGGGTCGAAGCGGGTTCGGCATCGCTGCCCGATCAGCTCCGCGCCGAGGTGGTTTTCGAGCAAGCCCAGATCGAACTCGACGCGGCGCGCTTTGACGCCAAGGCGGCGATGCAATCGCTCAGCTCGGCGATCGGGATCGAAGGCGAGATCGAGCTGCCTCTGATCTCTTCGGTCAATCAACTCCCCGAGTTGCCATCACACGAAGATCTCCTGGCAGCAACGCTCGATGCCAATAGCCGAATCTCGCTTGCACGCATCGCGATTATCCGAGCCAAGCAGGCCCACAAGCTCGCCCAGTCGCAGTCAACCCCAAACATCGTGCTCTCGGTTGGGCCTCGCTATTCAGATATTGATAGTGAATCGACCGTTGATGCCGGGGTGAGTTTCCGGATCCCGCTCTTTGATCGCAATCAAGGCGAGATCAAGGCAACCCTCGCAGAGCGGCTCTCGGCATCGTCGCAGCTCCGTGCGGTGCAGCTCGATCTGCTCGCCGAGGTCTCCCAGGCATGGTCGGCGTATCAGTCGGCATATGCCGCAGCGGGGCGGTATCAGAACCAGCTCTTGCCCAAGGCAGAGAAAACACTCGATATGACCCGCCAGATGTATCAGAGCCAGAAGACCAACTATCTTCGCTTGCTCGATGCCCAGCAGGTCGTGGTCGAATCTCGTATCGCGTATGTCAATGCCCTGCAACGGCTCCACGAGGCAGCGTCGTTGCTCAATGAACTCTCACAAACAAACGCTCCTTGGCGCAATCCTCGTGATGAGGATCAGCCCCAGGCGGAGGTGAACCAATGAATATCCAAAGAATCTTATTACTCGCAGTGCTGACCCCTTCCATAATCGCCCTCTCAGGGTGCAGTGGCGAATCGTCCAAGGGTGGCGATCGTCAGGAAGAAGCCGGCGGAGAAGAGCACGGCGAGGAGGTCATCAAACTCACCAATGCCCAGCTCAATCGCTCAGGGGTGGTCATCGAGCCGCTCGCTGGAGGCGAGATCGCGACGCACATCATGCTCCCGGGCGAAGTCGGGCTCAATCGAGACCGTGTCTTGCATGTCACGCCTCGCGTGCCGGGGATTGTCGCTTCAGTGAATGGATACCTCGGGCGCAGTGTCAAAGAAGGCGAACTGCTCGCGGTGCTCGAGAGCCCCGAGCTTGGCGAAGCCAAGATCACCTATCTCCAGGAGATACAGGGGAAAATAATCGCCGACGCCGAGCTCTTGCGTCAAGAGACGATCTCCCAGAACACCGCGAAGCTTCTCGAAGTGCTCCGCGAGGATCCAACTCCCGACGAGCTCCGTGAGCAGGTCGGTGATCTCCGCATCGGTGCAAATAAAGGGCGTTTGCTCTCGACCTATGCCCAGATGAAAGCCGGAGCCGCCAACTACGCCCGCGAACAAGCGCTCAACGCCAAGGGGCTCTCGACCCAGGCCGACCTGCTTGCTTCGCAAGAGATGTTCAACAGCGCCCAGGCCCAGTACATGGCCGCCTTCGAAGATGTTGATTTCTCCTTCCGCCTGCGTTTGCAAGAAGCACGCCAGCAAGCGATGATCGCCTCATCAGGCGTCGATAACGCCCAGCGTCGGCTCCACCTGCTCGGGCTCTCCGAGCAGCAGGTCGCCGAGGTGGCGTCCGAGCCCGACACCCAGGTTGCCCGGTACGAACTCAACGCTCCGATGAGCGGGCGGATCGTTGCCAAGCACCTCACCCCGGGTGAGAATGTCGGCACCGAAGCAGCGGTCTATACCATCGCAGACCTAAGCACCGTCTGGCTCAATATCTCGATTTATGCCCAGTATTCTGGCATCATCGAGGAAGGGCAGCATGTGATTGTGCATGTCGGTGATCGCACCGCTTCGGGTGTCGTGGACTACATCAGCGCGATCGTTTCTGAATCAACCCGGACAGTCTCGGCCCGTGTGATTATTGACAACGCGGACCATTCATGGAAGCCAGGTGAGTTCGTCACCGCGCGCGTCGAAACCGACAAGGCCCACGCCGATCGGGTCGTCCCGCACGATGCCATCCAGAACCTTGAAGGCAACACCGTTGTGTTCATCCAAGATGATGACGGCATCGAACCCGTTCAGGTGACACTCGGACGCAGGAGCGATACCCATGTCGAGTTGCTCGGCAATGACATCGCCCTAGGCACCCCAATCGTTGCAAAGAACAGTTTTCTCATGAAGGCGGAACTCGGTAAGGGTTCAGCAGGACACGACGACTAAAGGAGGATGACATGCTCGAAAAAATTATTGAGTTCTCGATCCGCCAGAGTGCTGTCGTGCTCTTGGCCACCATCGCACTGCTGGGCATCGGCTTGTACAGCTTTACAAAGCTGCCCATCGATGCGGTTCCAGACATTACAAATGTTCAAGTACAGATCAACACCAATGTGTCTGCGCTCTCACCCGTCGAAATCGAACAACAGATCACCTTCCCCATCGAATGGTCGATGGGCGGGCTTCCCAATGTAGAACAGATCCGCTCGATCTCTCGCTACGGGCTCTCGCAGGTGACGGTTGTCTTTGAAGATGGCACCGATATCTTCTGGGCACGCCAGCTTGTCGGCGAACGGCTCACCGAAGCCCGAGGCTCATTGCCTTCGGGGCTCGCAGAGCCTCAGATGGGACCGATCTCCACAGGGCTCGGCGAAATCTACATGTGGTCCGTCGAAGCCGTCGGCCCACGCGCCGATGGGACCGAATATACCCAGCAAGACCTGCGGACAGTCCAAGACTGGATCATCCGCCCTCAGCTTCGCACAGTCAAAGGCGTCACCGAGGTCAACTCCATCGGCGGGTACGAACAGCAGTTCCATATCAATCCGGACACCGCCAAACTCATGGCCTACGGGCTCACGCTCCGTGACATGATGCAGGCGATCGGCGAGAACAACGCTAACGCTGGTGGCGGGTACATCGAACATGCCGGCGAGGCCTATCTTGTTCGTGCCACCGGGCTGATCGGTGATGTTGAAGACATCAAAAACATCAAGGTCAAGAGTGTTGACGGCGTTCCGGTCTTCATCCGGGATGTCGCCGAGGTTATCATCGGCAAGGAACTCCGCACCGGTGCGGGTACACACAACGGCGAAGAGGTTGTTGTCGGCACCGCGATGATGCTCCTCGGGGCCAACAGCCGAACCGTTTCTGAGGGCGTGCACGCCCGGATGGAAGAGATCGGTAAAACACTCCCCGAGAATATCAAGGTCAAAACGCTCTATAACCGGACTTATCTGGTTGATGCGACCCTTCACACCATCGAGAAGAACCTCGTCGAAGGCGCGATCTTCGTGATCGTGATTTTGTTATTGCTCTTGGGGAATCTTCGTGCAGCGATTATTGTTGCCTGTGCGATCCCCCTCTCGATGCTCTTTGCCGTCACGGGCATGGTCGAGAACAAGGTCAGCGCGAACCTGCTGAGTCTGGGGGCGGTCGACTTCGGCATTATCATTGACGGGGCCGTGGTGTTCGTCGAGAACATCATCCGAAGGGCCTCCGAAGAGCAAGAAGAGAAGGGGCGAAAGCTCACCAACGAAGAACGCCTCTCGGTGATCACTGCTGCGGGTAAGCAGGTCGCCAAGCCCACGCTCTTTGGCATCCTCATCATCATGATCGTGTACCTCCCGATCCTTACACTCACCGGCGTCGAAGGCAAAATGTTCAAGCCCATGTCTCTGGTGGTTATCATGGCACTCACCGGCGCGTTGATCCTGACCTTCACTTTCATCCCCGCTGCCTGTGCGATATTCCTCCGTGGGAAGTTTTCTGAAAAGGAAAGCTTCATCATCCGGTGGATCAAGGGGCTCTACCAGCCGGGGTTGTATCTCGCCATCCGCATGCGATGGGTCACCGTCGCGATCGCTTCGGTGGTCTTAGGGCTCTCCGCCATCGTCGCCTCAGGACTTGGTAGCGAGTTTGTCCCTCAACTCGGTGAGGGTGCGTTGGCTGTCCAGCCAGCCCGTATCCCGAGTATCGGGATCACCACAAGTATCGACATGCAGAAGGACACTGAGAAAGCACTGATGGCGGAGTTCCCTGACGAGATCGAGAGCATCTTTGCGCGGACAGGCACCGCCGAGGTCGCGACCGATCCGATGGGCCCCAACTTCAGCGATACCTACCTGATGCTCTATCCACGCGAAGAGTGGACCAAAGCATCGACGCAGGAAGAACTCGCCGGGGAGGTCAAGGAGTTCCTCGAATCCATCCCTGGACAAAATGTTGAAATCTCCCAGCCCATCGAGCTCCGGTTCAACGAGCTGATCAGTGGTGTCCGAAGCGACCTGGCGGTCAAAATCTTCGGCGACGATCTCGATCTCCTGCTCCAATCAGGTACGGAGATCGCCGCGGTACTCACAAAGATCCCCGGAGCTTCGGATATTAAGGTCGAACAGGTCAGCGGGCTTTCTGTGCTCACGGTTGATATCGACCGCGAGAAGATCGCAAGATACGGGCTCAATGTCCGTGATGTGCAGGAAGTCGTCTCGATCGCCTTTGGTGGTGAAGAGGCCGGCACGCTCTATCAGGGCGACCGCCGATTCCCAATCGTCGTTCGGCTCCCCGAAGAGATCCGAGGCAAGGTCGATCTCGTCTCCCAAACCCCTATCCCTCTCCCCGAGGGCGTGGGCAAGGACATGGCGATGATGGATGAGATGTTGCCGGGCATGGGATCGGAAATCCGGTACATCCCACTCGAAGCGGTCGCCGACATCGTGATCGCGGAGGGTCCAAACCAGATCAGCCGCGAGAATGCCAAGCGGCGGATCGTGGTGCAAGCCAACATCCGTGGGCGAGACATGGGCTCGTTCGTCGCCGAGGCACAGGATCAACTCGATGCCCAGGTCACCCTCCCAGAAGGATATTACATCACCTGGGGCGGGCAGTTCGAGAACCTTGCCAAGGCACGCAAACGGCTGATGATCGTGGTGCCCATCGCACTCTCGCTCATCTTCATCATGCTCTATACCGCCTTTGGCAACGCTCGCCATGCGATCATTGTCTACACCGGCGTGCCTCTGGCACTCACCGGCGGCGTCTTCGGGCTCTGGCTCCGAGACCTGCCCTTTAGTATCAGTGCGGGGATCGGGTTCATCGCCCTCTCGGGCGTGGCGGTGCTCAACGGCGTGGTGATGATTACCTTCATCAATGAGATGGTTGATTCGGGCGAATCCACGCTCGACGCCGTCGTTCATGGCAGTTTGGCGCGATTGCGTCCGGTGCTGATGACCGCGCTGGTCGCCAGCCTCGGGTTTGTGCCCATGGCCCTCAACACCGGGATGGGCTCAGAAGTCCAACGCCCATTGGCCACCGTGGTCATCGGCGGGCTCATCACCTCCACAATCCTCACCCTCTTCGTCCTCCCCACGCTCTACGCATGGTTCGGAGGCAAGAAGTCAGAAGTCGTCGTCTAACACGCAGAAAGGAAGAGTGATATGAAAGAAATCAAAGCATTCATCAGACCAGTCTGCCTGGACAAAGTGCTCCATGCGATGCACGAGCATCCAGAGTTCCCCGGCGTCACTGTGCTCAAAGTCCAAGGCATGGGCAGGGTTGTCGGCAGAGATTCCGGCGACGCCGTCGCCTTTGGAGCCGTCGAGATGATCAAACTCGAGTGCATTGTCCGCGATGACCAATGCGACGAGGTTGTCGCCGTCATCCAAGAGCACGCCCACACCGGGCGACCAGGCGACGGCAAGATCAGTGTCGGCACCCTCGATAAGGTCATCCGTATCCGCACCGGCGAGTCCGGCGTGAACGCGATCTAAAAAACATCAATGTTCGATTATTCAGGGGGTGTGCCGATGATGGCACGCCCCTTTTTCTTGCCCCTGCGGCGCAACATCTTCGGGATCGAACGCCATCCCCACAACGCCAATCCCGTCCCCGACGCCGCGATGGCAAACAGGCTCGCGATGATCAGCAGCGGATGGTTGAAGTTGTCGCGCCCCTTATAATCCATCGTGTGGAGCATCCAGAAAAAATCAAATGTCCGCCAGGTGTTGTTTCGCCGAGCGTTGATCCGCCCGGTCTGCGCATCGACATAAATATGCGGGCTCTTGGGATGCTCAAGATCGACACGATACACGGGCATCGGCCCGCCGCGATATTCGCTCGGCGGGTTCTCCTCGATGAGTTCCACACCCCTGACCCCCGCCTTGGGCACGAAGTCTTCGAGTGCAAGATCGATCGCATCATCGGGGGAGATCTGCTCGACGATGAGTCCGTCAACCCCAACGCGGGCGAGCAGTTCACCCTCTGTGTCACGCACCTCCCAGAACGCCCCGAGCCCACGATCAATCAGGTTGGAGCCTCCGATTGTCCCTTCAATATCTTTGATCGCATCGCGCACAAGCGTCGGCAGCGCATCGCGATCAATCGCGCGAGCCCCAAGCATTCGCGCATCGGTCGCCCCTCGGACAGCGTTGATATCGAGCACACTAAAAATAAACCCGCCGGCACTCCAGGCAAGGAGTTGCAGCGAGATAATCAGCCCGATCCATCGGTGGACAATATAAGTGGTTTTGCGTGGTTTCATGGGCGTGTTCTTCGAGTGCAAGCGTTCGAGAGCAACACTCAAGAACGCGCCTTAGGACTGCTGGGCCTTGGTCGATTTCATCATCGTCGCCAAGAACCCCAGCGCGGGGTCTTTGAACTCGGCCACACGGAAGACATCCCAGTTGTCCTCCAGATACGCGCTCGCATACGCGATCACCTGCCCGAGACTGACCGTATGATACCCCGGATTTCCCTCGGGGATGCTCGATCCGAACGCGATCAGCCGAACCCGATGCCCATGCTCGGTCTGCCCGAACCCACGCCGAATCAATGATTCCACCAGGTCATCAACCGAATCATCATGACAGCACCCAAACCGCGTAAGCGCAGCCCGAAGCACCGCCGGGTCCCGCCCGCTGTGGTTGATCTGGGCCTTGCCCTCCTTGACCTCCCCGATAATCATGTCCGCGTCATCGCACGAGATCCCTAGCGCCGGGTCGATGGCGTCGATCACCCGATCGCTCCTTGATCCCTTCCCCGCCCGAGGCACCAGCCGACCCGCGCCCGGGAACCGATAGGCGAGCACATCAATATCGGTGGCTGTGCGATGCCCGCCGTGCTTGTTGGATTCAACAATCGGAAACTCGGTGACGGTGAAGTATCCGTTGAGCCGAAGGTAAGCCTGCACGAGTGTGACTGCGTTATCCAAAGCGTGTTCCTTTCAGATCATCAGTGATCGAGTTTCACACTTCGGAGCCGAAGCGCATTGACAATCACCGAGAACGAACTCAGGCTCATTGCCGCCGCCGCGATCAACGGGCTCAGCAGGGCCCGCTCACCAAAGAGCGGATACAGCACGCCCGCCGCGATCGGCACGCCGGCGGTGTTATAGACAAACGCAAAGAACAGGTTCTGGCGGATGTTCCGCATGGTTGACGAACTGAGTTTGCGAGCACGAACAAGCCCACGCAGGTCGCCGCCGATGAGTGTGATTCCCGCGCTCTCGATCGCCACGCCCGAGCCCGTGCCCATCGCGATCCCGATGTTCGCCTGCGCCAGTGCGGGCGCATCATTGACCCCATCGCCCGCCATCGCGACGAGTTCGCCCTGGGCTTGAAACTCTTTGACCACATCGGCCTTCTGCTGAGGCAGCACATCGGCCTTGACATCATCAATATTGAGCTGCGCCGCGATCGCCCGCGCGGTCGTTTCGTTGTCGCCGGTGAGCATTACCACACGCAGCCCGAGCTTGTGCATCGCCTCGATCGCGCCGGGGGTCGATTCCTTGATCGGATCCGCCACCGCGATCATCCCCGCGAGATGCCCGCCCATCGCCACGAGCATCGCCGTCTGCCCGAGCTTGCGCGCATCATCCGCTGCCGATTCCATCGCCGAGGGATCAATCCCCATCGCCGACATCATCTTGGGCGATCCGATCCCGATCTCCACGCCTTCAACATGCGCCTTGATCCCCTTGCCGGTGATCGATTCAAAATCTGCAATCTCCATCGGATCAATCCCACGCTCTTGGGCGCCGCTGACGATCGCGCTGGCGAGTGGATGCTCGCTCGAACGCTCCGCAGCCGCCACCATCGAGAGCATCCGCCGCTCATCAACCCCATCGCTGACCTGCACATTCACCAGCTTGGGCTTGCCCTCGGTGAGCGTGCCTGTTTTGTCAACCACAATCGTCGTGATCTTCTCGAAGGTCTCAAGCGCCTCAGCGTCCTTGACCAGCACGCCGTTCTTGGCACCCTTGCCCGCCGCGACCATGATCGACATCGGGGTCGCGAGCCCGAGCGCACACGGGCAGGCGATAATCAGCACCGAGATCGCCGCGATCAACGCATACGCCATCGCCGGCGGGGGCCCAACGAGCGACCAGACAATAAACGAAATGATCGCGATCAGAACCACAGCCGGCACAAACCACGACGCGACCGCATCGACCAACTTCTGGATCGGTGCCCGCGAACGCTGGGCATCGGCCACCATCTGCACAATCTGCGCCAGCATCGTGTCCGAACCAACCCGCTCGACCTGCATCACAAACGATCCGGTCATGTTCACCGTCCCGCCGGTCACATCGAGCCCTTGTTCTTTGACCACGGGCACCGGCTCGCCGGTAATCATCGACTCATCAACCGTCGATCGCCCATCGACCACCACGCCGTCAATCGGGATCTTGTCGCCCGGACGAACCCGCACACGATCACCCTTCTTGAGTTCCTCGACCGCGACTTCGGAATCGGTGCCATCATCGCCGATCAGCATCGCAGTGGGGGGGGCGAGCTGGAGCAACTCACGAATCGCCGAGCCCGTCTGCGAGCGCGCCCGGAGTTCGAGCACCTGCCCGAGCAGCACGAGCATGACAATAAACGCCGCAGCCTCGAAGTACACATCAACATAGCCCGCCTCGTTGCGGAATGCATCGGGGAAGATCGCGGGCAAGAAGGTGGCGACGAGACTGAACACATACGCCACGCCCACGCCCATCCCCACGAGCGTGAACATATTGGGGCTCTTGTTCTTCACCGAATCCACAGCCCGTACAAAGAAAGGCCAGGCGCAATACAAAATCACAGGCGTCGCCAGGGTCAGTTCAGACCACCGCGCCGCGGTATGCCCCATGATCTTGTCAATCGGCTGCCCGGGGAGCAGGTTGCCCATCGAAATCACCAACAACGGGAGCGTAAAGACCACAGACACCCAAAACCGCTTGGTCATATCGCGCAGCTCAGAATCATCCTGCTCAACCGTCGCATCGACGGGCTCTAAGTTCATCCCACACTTCGGACATGACCCCGGCCCGACCTGACGAACCTCAGGGTGCATCGGGCAGGTATAAATCGCATCAGAATCAACATCCTCGGGCTCCTTGGGCGAAAGATACTGCTGCGGGTCTGCGCGGAACTTGCCCGCGCATTTATCACTACAAAAATAGTACTCTTGCCCATCAACCGTAATCGTCTCGCTCGCCTTGGCAGGATCGATTGTCATTCCGCAAACGGGGTCGGTGGTTCCTTGGTTTTCATGCGCGTGGGCGTGTTCCATTTGAGTTTTTCCCCTATTCAAGAGTTGGTATTATTCTTTGAGAGTAGATCATTCTTCATCCTGATTTGACACCGTTAGTACAAGCACGGTCATGTCATCAATCGCAGGCGTGTCGCCCCGATGGGCTACCGCGATATCAATAATTCCTTTCGCCAGCGTCGCGGCCATGGTTGCTCGCTCATGGTTGCCAGCGCCGTCAACGGTAGAGACAACCGCATCCCGACCAAGAAGCTTCCCTTCTTGATTAAAAGTTTCGCTCACTCCATCGGAGAGCAGCACAAGCAGGTCGCCATCAAGCAGCCTCATCTCGACATCATCGCACCGTGATTCCTCATCAACACCAAGCACGGTGCCGGTCGATGAAACTTGTTCACGCCGACCGTCTGCATGACGCAGATATCCCAGTTCATGTCCCGCGCTGGCGTAGACGACCCGCTGAGCATCCGCCGAGACACGAACCAGGATCATCGAAGCAAAGTCTTCTGGGAGGGATGTTTTGCAGAATCGGCGATTGATAAACTCCAAGATTGCCGCCGGCGATGGGTTGTCCAGATCCGCCGCCAGAAGCAATGCCTTGAGCACCGCCGAGCCCATCGCAGCATGAATCCCATGCCCGACCACATCGGCAACACACAACAGCGTGTCGCCGTTGGGGCACAGAATCACATCCACAAAGTCACCCGCGATCTCGTCGGCTGGGTGGTATTCGATAGAGATCGCAAATGCTCGCTGATCCGTGTTGCTTGGAATCAAATGAGACTGCAATCGCCGAGCACGATCGATCTGTGCATTGCGATCCGAATCCCGCTTGGCAAGTTCGCTGCTCATCTTTGAGACATCATCAGCAAGCTGGGATAACTCCCGGTTGGCCGACACATGCACCGTTGTTCCCAGCTGCCCATGCCCGACATCACGCACCGCATGGGCTGTCCGTTCGAGCGGGCGTGTCACCAGCCGGACCAACAACAAGTTCAACCCAAGCGCACCGATCACCGCCGCCGCGATGATCGCACCCGTCCGCGCCATGATCCCACGCCGAGCCTTATCAATCAAAGGCTGCCTCCGCTCGCCGATCCGCACAATCACATCATCCGACACCGACGACCCGCTGACAAGCTCGCTCCAAGGCACCTCGTGCCCCTGGTGGTGCGATGCCATGTCCGAAGCGAGTTTCTCGCCATGGATCGACACCTCGATCGTGTGCCCGGGCGAATCCTCCGCGTTCATGGTTTCGCAGATGGTGTTGATGTGCCGCTGCACCGCTTCGGGGCCCATCTTGCTCAGCTCGCGCACCGCCGCCTCGATCGTCCTCGCCTCATCGCTGAGCGAGATCGATTTCTCATTGAGCTGCGAGCCCACCGTCTGCTGATAATCGACATATAAAAAACCTGTCATCACGGTAGTGACAAACAGGTTCACGGTCACCAATAACTGAGTCCGAAGCCGGGCCTTCTCGAAACGAGCACGAATCATTCTGGCAAAGCTCGAAAGCACGAGTCCCCTCTAGGAGTTTCAGGTATTGGTATTCTTACTCAAACCACGATCAAACATTACCACGCGTAGTGATTGATCCCATAGACCAGCGCACCACCGAAGAATCCGGTCGCGCCCACAAGCCCGGCAGCCGTAAACAGCGCCGCACGGTAATGCAACCGTGTCGAGGCTGCCGCGCCCGCCTTGCTTGTTCGGATCAAGAGTCCGAGCGCCAACAGAGTCACCACGGTCGTGCTCGTCCCGAGCCAACGGTGAACAGTCTGGACCCATTGGTCATCGACAAGCGTAAACCCGCCGTTGAACCAGCCCAGCGTCACCGCGGCCAGGGCACCAAATCCCGCGAGCACAACACAAAAAGTGCCCGCGTTGCGGAACAGGTCCCGTTTGGTGAGTATAAAGAGCCCCTCAGCGATCGCGCCGCCGATGAGCATCCCGATCGGGAGATGCGTCGTCGGCGGATGGAACTTGCCAAGATAAGCAATCAGCTTACCAAGCACAGACTCGCCTTGGCCATGCCCAGTTGCATGGTCATGAGGCTCGCTGTCATCATGATCGCCCGCCGAACCATCGTCATGGTCACCCATTGCCGATTCGGCGTGCTCATGCGCTTCGTCCTCGTCTTGGCCTCCGCCCTCATCATCGTGCCCGTGCTCCTCGGAATCATCATGCGATGATTCATCAACCGATGTCGTCATCGACACCGTCGTGAGCATGGGCAACTCGGCGAGATACGCCTCGGGGTCTTCTTCAAACCGTGTACGACATTTTCTACAGCACAAACCGATCGTCTGACCCTCATATTCAACCGTGAACATCGGGTCAACTTCCTCATCAGTCGTCACCGGGCACATCGTATTGATGATCCCATCAGACGCCTGCTCCTGCTCTTGTGCCGGTGCCGTCGTCTCATGCTCGTGCCCGTCATCATGCGATGACTGGGCCAAAGCCTGAGAACCAAGCACAATCACACCGATCGCACAGGCCCGCTGGAAACTCGGAAGAATCGTCGGAAAAAGCTGCATACATTGTCTCCTAAAGGTTAAAAATCAGAATCAAAGACTCAACCGTCGTGATGGCCGCCCTTGCCGTGGTCATGTCCGCCTGCGCCGCCATCTTTCTTGTGGCCTTTGCTCGCGTCATGGTCCTTCATGCCCTTGCCATCATGCTTCGCCATCCATGCCGCATCGACCTTCTCGATCGTTGGCATCGGATCCTTCGCAAACTTCTCGGCACACTTCTTGCAGCAAAGCTTCACCAGGCGACCAGCATACACGACATCAATCGATTGCCCCATCTCGCCGCCGAGCTCTTCACCCGAGATCGGGCAGGTTGTCAGCGGGTAGTGCTCGCTCTGCTGAGCGATCACCGCAGCATCAAGCTTGGCCATGAATGGTGCTGGATCCTTCTTGAAATCACTTCTGCACATCTTGCAGCAGAAACGCACAAGCCGGTTGCCATAGACATAGTTGATTGGCTCGCCCATCTCGCCACCGAGCTCTTCATCCGAGACAATACAGGTGGTCGTTGGGTAGAACGGAAGCTGCGAATCAATAATCTGCTGGTCAAGCTTGGCGAACGATGCCTTCAAATCCTTTTCGAACTTGGGCACGCACATCTGGCAGCAGAACTTCACTTCACGCCCGTCATACAACTTGACGATCGGATCGCCCATCCCACCAAACTCTTCGCCCGAGATCGGACAGGTCTTGAGTGGGTACGCATCGCCGATCCGACCATCCGCGTTGGCAGGCATCGCCTTCATCGCTTTGGTGCCTTTCTTTGCATGATCGCCGTGATCGCCGTGCCCGTCAGGACCTTTCATCATCGACATCTTGACGAACTCGTCTTTTTTCGCTTCGTCCCAAGCGCCGAATTTCTTGATGCATCCTTTGCAACAGAACCCGATGGTGTTGCCTTTGTACACGGTGCTCCCGCCGTCATCTTCGACCGCTTCGCCGCCGATTGGGCACATCGAGTTGACCGGGCCCGTTGATTCTTTCTCCGCATGGGCATGATCGCCATGATTCCCGTGCCCATCTTGAGCAAGGCTCACCGGGGCAGTAAGACCGATCGCGAGCACACCGGCTGCGAGGATGACTGATGAACGAATAAGTGACATGTTGTTTCTCCTGGTTAGGTTGTTGGAAACTTCGAAAAAGTGGATTCGTACGCTGCTCCGACAGTGGGGCAGCCCGAAAGATTCGTAAACGATACGATGATTCTATAAGCATGCGCGACAACGCGATGCACAAAGGTGCACCAAAAAATTCTGGGCGCACCAATCCTGAATGTGGGGGGGCTATGTAAGCCAGAGGCTCAAAAGAGCACGCCGAAGACCATTGGTCATCGGCACAGGGTCAAGCCCAACCGAGAACGCTTCATGCGATTCGGCGAGTTCAACATCCAGACCCATCGGGCGTGGACGATCCGTCCGGGCAACTATCGGCCCGGTCTGGTAAACCATCATGGATTGCTTCGACTCAGGAGTTGGCATATCCGTCGGGGCCGCCGAGCAGGTACACAACGCCGAACTCGTCTGGCATGAATCGGCATCTTTTCCATCAGCATGATGTGATCCATGCGACCCATGCCCGTCATCCAACGCTCGATCTGTTTCACACGACGAGACCGACGCATCCGAGCAAACCGACTCGCTGCACCCAATGCACACCGAATCAAACCCAGACCACATACCCCGAGCACCAAGCGTGCCGAAGAGAAGTGCCAGAATGGTCAGATAGCGGGTCATCATGGTTCCGTAAGCCTCAGTCGATGATATGTGAACAAATCCCCGAAGCGATGTATTCCACCCACCAAAGAATGATTCAGCGTGATTCATCTATTCCCAACCCAGAACCGTATTGAAAAACCAAGCAAAAGCCGTACAGGCTACACCCCGCGTATCGCCCCCTCGACGATCTCCGCCCCAGGCGTATCCTCCGCTGCATACAACCGATGCACCCGCACCCCCATATCCTCGAATCCACCCCGCTTGTTCCAGATCGCATTTTCATAGATCCAACTCGAAATCACCAGTTCGGTCGCTTCCAACTCAGGAATCTGACTCGATGGATAAATCGGATACCCAATCAACCCCGTCCCCGCCTTGGACGGATCATCGTCCACAATCCCCACAATCTCGACATCAGCCCCCCGAATCGCCTCGCTCACATCCCGCGTGTGGAGCCCAGAGCAGTAAATCAGCACCCGCTTGCCCGCCAAGCCAGCAAGCACCCCCCGCATCCGATCGCAGGCATCACTCGGCGTTGATTCATCAAGCCCGGGCTCATCGGAGCTATACGCTGCGCGCCGATCGCTGGGCCACGCTCGATCAGGCATCGCGATCACCCGCTCGATCAATCCCTCTATCCTATCCAGATACCCCGATACCCCATGATTTGCAAGCGCCAGTGCATGCGCATTGCGTGAGACTTTGGCGATATCCATCCCCATCACCCGCTCGATCCCATCGCAGAGCATCGCCCCGACCTCTTCGCCCGTCGTGTCCCATTGCGCATCGACCATCAACCCCGTCTGCCCATCAATCACCACATCGCTCGCCCCCGAGCGCACCCTCGTCACCACAGGCACACACCCAAACGCCAACGCCTCGAGCATCGCCACGCTCTGTCCCTCATACCGCGATGGCAACACCCACACATCTGCCCACCGCAGATGCGTCTGCACTTGCTCAGGCGCAACCGCGCCCAGCACCTGCATCTGTTCAATCCCCTTGCTCGCCGAGACCACCGATTCCATCTCAGGCCCATCGCCCACCACCCGCAACTCAAAGTCAATCCCTCGCTGAGCAAGCCCCCGCGCAAGATGCCCCAGCGCGCTCACCCGCTTCTGCTCCTCACACAGCCGACCCGTATACACAAGCCGAACCGCCCGCCCATCGAGCCCCACCCGCACTGGACATTCCTCGGGCACCTCAACACAGTGGGGGATGTGCACCACATTATCAACCCGTTCTGGCAAAGCCCGTTTCGCACTCGCCCCAAGCTCGCGGCTCACCGGAACCATCGCATGAATCATCGGCTCATACCGCTGCGCCACCCCGATGTCATACTCGTTGTCCGAATGAATCCACGACACCACCCGCACAAGCTCAGGCGATTCGAGAGCAATCGCCGCGATCGCCCCGTAGCAATCCCCATGCACATTGGGCGAGACAACCGTCGGCTTGCCCGTCTGTTCATACATCCGCTCGATCGCCGAGCGGTACACCGGGATCAACGCATCAAGACACCCCCGCAGATGCCCAATATCGGGGGCATTCTCCACCCGAGCAACAACATAAGGCTTCAGAAACCCCGGCACTTCTTCGCCCGCCCGTGTATGCACAACAAGCCCCGCTCGATGCCCACGAGCCTCAAGCCCTCTGACCGTATTGATCGCCCAGGTGGTAATGCCGCTCACACAAAGATGGTTGGGCAAAATAATCAGCACGCACAGACTCCAACGCTCATTCCCTCGGCTTGCTCGCCTCGACCACAAGCTGGATCGCCTTGATCCAATCCCCGCCCGTCTCGGCTCCATCATGCTGGTCGATCCCACGCAGCGCATCATGCTCACTCTGCCCAAACGCGCACCGCGTCACTCCAACCAAGCCCGCCGCTTCGAGCTGCGCCTTGAGTGTCTCGAAGTCATACAAAAACTGATGCCCATCGAGCCTCATCCCAAAGTTGAAAAGCATCGCAGGCGTCACAAACCGACCAACCTCATCCTTATGACGAAGATCAAGCCACCGCCTCTTGTGCCGATCAAACTTCTCCGCGCTCGTTGGCTTGAGATCACCCAGATAAATCCGAGCCTCCTTCTCAAGATCAGGATTCACCACACGAACAACCCCGCCCGGACGCAGCACCCGCGTCCACTCCTGCGCCATCTTGAACCCCTCTTCGAGCGTGAAGTGCTCATAGAAATGCTCAGATGAAATATAATCACATGAACAATCCGGCAAACTCGCCAGCGCATCGAACGCATCAAGCTCGATCACGGCTTCAAGATCAGGCGCGTGATACCAAGAGTTATCCCCCCCGTCCACATTACTCCACCCATCAAGCGGGTTCATCCCGCATCCAAGATTGATCTTGCCCGTGAATGTCCGCAGCAGCCGCTCGACCGATTCCGCCCGAGGCTCCCGCCGAGGCACCTCAAGCACCTGATACGGACACAACACCGGAACCCCACACCCGCGAGCCCGATGCGAACACTCTTGTTCATAACTATCCGACGAAATCACGATCGCATCAACCTCACCAACCCCGTCCTCAATCTTTGAGATCGACACCCCATGCATCGCGCCCGTCTTCTCATCATCAAAGACCGCAACGAGTTCTAATCCATGATCGCTCAAGAGCGAAAGATCAAACCGCTCGCTCTGGCGACCCGCCGGGAACAACGCAATCCGTTTCCACCCATTCTCCGCGCACGAGCGGAGCACCGCTTCAAGAAACACCCGCTGCGCCTTTACAGGCAACTTCCGAGGTTCGGTTTGGTACGGTACAAGCTGGCACGGGTGATCTTGCAGTTCAGGCATCGCGGCTCCTTGGTCAACGGGAGATTCAGCAGCTCATGTGAATCCATCACCTGAATCATATACTATTCTCTCATCCAATGCCCCACCGACAGAGCCAAATGCACAGCCCAACGCACCAACCCGCTCAACGCCGCCCCCAAGCCCTGCTCATCGCGCTCAGTTGTGGGCACCACCACTTCCCAGGGGTCGCCCAAGCCCTCAATGCACGGGATTGGGCAACGACCACCGACACCGCCCAGCATCACCCCCCCCTCACACTCTCCAAAGATCAGCTCGACCACGCCGACCTCATCCTTCATCCCGATGGCGTCAACCACAACGCAACCAATCTGCTCATCCAAACCAGAGAGGCATCCAAACCCCTCGTCCTCCTCATGGACGGCGTCCTCGAATACGCCAACACCTTCCTCAATCCAAACGCAGGCCCAAACTTCCTCCGCCCCGCACCCGGAAATCTCGTCCTCGCATCAGGCGCCCACGACACCAAAGTCCTCCAAGCCCTCGGCAATCACGCCATCGCCACCGGACTCCCCAGACTCGCCGAGTTCGCTCGCTGCTTCAAAGCCAAACCAACCGAGCCTCAATCCACAACCATCCTCATCGCTACCGCCAACCAACCTGCTTTCACACCTGAATCGAAAGCCCGCCTGCTCGCCACCCTCGACAAAATCAAAGCCGCTGCTGCCCGCCGATCCATCACCCTCCGCTGGCGCATCGCCGACGAACTCGCAGCCGAACTCAAGATCACCAACGACCCCCGCGGACTCGCCGAGTCGATCGCCTCATCCGATGCCGTCCTGACCACCGCATCAACCCTCGCCATCGAGTCCATGATCGCAGATCGACCCACCGCCATCATCCATCCCCACCCCTGGCCCCTCTGGATCCCCGCCGCTTGGATCTATCAGCCTCAGACCTCCCAGAGCATCGATCATACCCTCGCTGTCAACACCCACGCCGCCAATACAGCAGCTGCCGAGTCCATCGCACAAATCACCCAATCCACACCGTCCCACCACACTGTCAACCTCGACTCCCTCCTCGATTCCCTCCTCGCCCCCGACCCTTCACTGCTCGCCCTCCAATCCCGCATCCTCGAACACACCCATCATGCCGACGCCCCGGCCCGTGTTGCCAGCGCAATCATCGAGCATCACAACGCATAATCCAAGCCCGCATCTCCATTTTCGACTATGCTCTGTGCTATGGCACCCCAAGCACACACAGCTAAGAAGGAACTCGCCCAGGACTTCGCAAAAAAGATGCGAAACCCCGGCTCGCCAACCCTCCCCCCCCTCGATGCACTCCGAAACCAAGTCCTCGAACGCACCGCCGCCATGCTCAGCGCGCAGGGCATCACCGACATCGCCCTTTTCGGCGCCGGTCAGCACACCCGCCCGATCGTCCGTCAGCCCTGGACACGCTATGGCATCGCTGTCCGCGTCATCTTCGACGATCACCCAACCAAACCATCCCTCGGCGGCATCCCCATCGCTAAACCCCTCCCCGAAAACCTCCCCGATCAAATCGGCGCGATCGTCATCAGCTCACAAACCTACGAAAAACAACTCCACACCCAAGCCCGCAAAGCCTTCGCCAAACTCGATCTTCCGATCATCAAACTCTACACCACCGACGATTCCCCCTACCAGGCCGACCGCACCATCGAACGCCTATCAGCCCTGCCCGATCTTTCTGAACCCGACGCCCGCTGGCTCGTCGAAAACCGAGGCGAACGACACGACGCACTCCTCCCCATGCTCCCGCCAGCCAGGACCGAACTCCACATCCGCCGATACGAACTCGCAGCCGAACTGCTCGATCGTATAAATGGTACAGCAGTCGCCGATCTCGCCTGCGGCACAGGCTACGGCTCAACCATCCTCGCGCACAATCCTCAAACCACCTACATCGGCGTCGATATCGACCAACCCACCATCGACTACGCCAACCGACGCTATGGCTCATCGACCCGACACTTTCATACCGCCTCAGCGATCGACCCACCGATCGAAGACAATGCCGTCGATCTCGTCGCCAGCTTCGAGACCATCGAGCACATCGAACAAACCCAAGCACTCTGCGCCCAATATGCCAGAATCCTCAAGCCCGCCGGGCTCCTCGTCGTCAGCACCCCCAACAAGCTCGGCCCAACCCCACACCATGTCCATGATTGGGACCTCAAAGACTTCATCGCCACCCTCGAGCCCGATTTCGAAATTCTCAAACTCATCGCCCAACTCCCCATCGACACCGTCTTCGATCCCCATCTCCCCCCCGGCATGTGGCACATCGACCCAACCCAAACCAACAACGACGCCTCAACCCGATCCACCCCCCGCCCAGACTTCCTCATCGCCATCGCCAGGCACCGAAATGAAGTGGGCAGACCAAACCCACTCGAACTCCATTGCCACACCTCCGAATCTATCGAAGTTCCAGTTGCTGGGGACGAAACCATCATCAAAACAAAGCACGGCCCCATCCGCTTCTACTGCCCCGGTGGAGCGACCAACTGGCGTGCACAAACCCTCCTGATCAAAGAACCCGAAACCATCCAATGGATCGATCAGTTCGATGAGGGAGACATCTACTGGGACATCGGCGCAAGCACCGGTCCCTATGTCATGTACGCCGCCGCTGCGGGCAAGGCGGCCCAGATCCTCGCTTTCGAGCCCTCGCCTTGGAACTGGCACATCCTCGCGGAGCAAATCAGACGATCCGGGCTCAGTGATCGGGTCAAAGCTTACCCCATCGCAGTCAACGACGGGGCATCATCGGGAACGCTGCATATGCGAAATCCACTCGCCGGCGGAGCAGGCTCAAGCTTCGGCGAGCCCATCGACGAATCCGGAGAAACATTCATCCCAACCTTTGCGCAAGGTGCCATCGGAATCTCTATTGACGAACTCATCGAAGTGTTCAAGCTCCCCGCGCCCAATCGGATTAAAATCGATGTCGATGGTATCGAAGAACAAATTCTCGCCGGGGCAACCAATACACTCGCCCTCGATATGCTCAAATCAGTTTCCGTCGAAATAGACGCTTCCCGCGATGATCTCGTTGAACTGGTCACCACATGGATGCACAACGCCGGGCTCATTCGTCAGCGTTTTCATGTCTTAACAGAGCTTCAAGATCAACCGATCCAGCGTATCCAAAACTTCGTGTTTACACGAAAAGGAGCACACCCATGACCACCATCGAGCAGCAACAAGGCACCGACCAACTCGCAGCCGCCCAATACGCCCTTCGCAACACCCCGGTCAACAATTGGCCATTCGTACACACACTCGTTCGCCCCATTCTCCCCGCCGACTACTACCAGCAAATGATCGACGCCTTCCCCGAAGACGAAAAGTTCATCCCGCTGAGCGAGTATCACCCAGATCGAGGTGCCCTCTTCCTGACCCATCGAGACGCAGGAGACGACGACCTCGATCGGTTGAGCGCCGATCAGCAGTTATTCTGGAAAGACTTCGTCCAGACCATCGGCTCCGAACAGTTCCGCAAAGCCTTGCTCGAAACAATGGGAGGCCCAGAACTCGTTGACTCACACCTCGCACGCACAAGATCACTTATCCACCTCTCGCTCGATCGCTTCGGCTATCAAATCCGACCACACACAGATATCGCCCAAAAAATCGTCACTGCACTCTTCTACCTGCCAGACCCAAACGATCATTCACTCACAAACTTCGGCACAAGTGTGCTCGTCGAAAAAGAAGGCATGGATGAAACCGATCCGCACGATTGGAACAAGTACGAATGCGCTTTCACCGCGCCATTCCTCGCAAACTCCCTCTTTACCTTCAAAGTCGGCGATTCCTCATGGCACGGCGTCAAACCAATCGCAGAACCCATCCACAGGCGCAGCGTACAATACTTTGTCATCCTCGATGAATAAGCCAAAGAACACCCGGAGCCAACCATGATCTTCCCCAAAGCATCCTCCATCCTCGCCCTCACGATCTCGATCTCGGGCCTCTTCGCTCCATCTGCCTGGGCTGGCGATCCATACGCCCGCATCACCCAAACCCCCGCCGGCATCGTCACCCTCGAAATGGGCGAGCGCATCTTCAAACCCAGCGAGGCCGACACACCACGAATCCACCTCATCGCTGCCATCCACATCGCCGACCAATCCTTCTACAAAGCCATGCAGGCCCGGCTCGACTCCTACGACATTGTCCTCTTCGAAGGCGTCAAGCCCGCCGGGCTCGATCCCATCGACCCACTCCTCGACGACCAAGCCAAAGCCGACGCCACCGCAGATCGCATCAACCTGCTCATCGACATCGCCGCCCGGTACTACGACCACGCGGGCAAACTCCCCCAATCCTTCGACGACCTCCTCACCAGCACCGACTCGCGCATCGCCGCCATCGTCCGTTCCATCGAGACCGATGCCTGGGGCGAGCCGATCAAACTCGATCACTACACCACCACGACCGATGACCAGCCTCCGGTTCAACACATCACCTTCACCTCCACCGGCGCCGACTTCATCCCCGGCGGCCAGGGCCCAAACGCCGACATCCAACACGAATGGGCACCCAAACCATCCGAGTCCAAAAAAGCAGCACCCGTAGGCATCCAGACCCAACTCGCCGATGCCCTCCATGTCTCGTTCCAACTCGACGAGATGGACACCACCAACCCAAACTGGATCAACGCCGACATCGACATCAACGAACTCCAAGCCCAGCTCGCCGAGATGGGCGAAGACAACGCGATGATCCTCAACCTCATCGAAGGCGATTCATTCCAGGCCAAACTCATCGGGTTCGTCCTCAAGTTCGTCCAACGCTCAAAGACCATGTCCTCGATGATGAAACTCGTCATGATGGACATGCTCGCGATGATGGAAACCTCCGACATGCTCTCCCAGTTCGAAGCCATCGAACAGGTCATCCTCCTAGGGCGAAACGACACCGTCATCGAATACCTCAAAGAGGCACTCGAAAACAACCCAAACGCCAAAGAAATCGCCATATTCTACGGCGGCGCCCACATGCCCGGGATCGAACAAACCATCCTCAATGACCTGGGCTACGAGTACGAATCCATCACCTGGACCCCCGCCATGAGCGTCAACATCAAAGACACCGGCATGACCCCAGGGCAAATCAAAATGATGCGCAACATGATGAAAAACTCCCTCGAAAAACAGTTCGAGTAGCGCCTGACAACTTGGTCCGGGTGCCATGCAGGTGGCGTCCCCGCCTCCTGCATGATCTTGAGCTGCTTCATTCACTCGTGCCGAAGCGCAACAATCGGATCAAGATTCGCCGCCCGCATCGCCGGGTACATCCCAAAGATCACACCCACCCCGATACTAATCACCACGCTGAGCAGCACACTCCACAGCGTCACCACCGTGGGCATATCAGCAAACATCGTGATCAGCCACGGGATCAGAATCCCGATCCCGATCCCAATAAACCCGCCCGTCACCGAGAGCACCACCGTCTCGATCAGAAACTGCCCGATGATCTGCTTCCGCCGCGCCCCGATCGCCCGCCGAATCCCGATCTCGCGTGTCCGCTCGGTCACCGACGCGAGCATGATGTTCATGATCCCAATCCCCCCGATCAGAAGCGAGATCCCCGCGATCGACCCGAGCACGATATTAAAAGTCCGCTGCGTCGCCTCGGCCTGCCTCAAGAGCGCCAAAGGCACGCTCATTTTGTAATCGTTCTTGGGATGGAAGTTCGAGAGCATCCGTTCGATCCCCGCCGCCGTCGATTCCACATGCTCGATGTCATCGACCTGCACAATCAGCTGATGCAACTCGACCTGCTCGCGAGAGCGCGACCCGCTGCTGCGGATGGTTGTAATATCTCCAAACCGTTCGATCGCCACATTGAGCGGGATATACGCATCAATCTCCTCATCGGGCGTCTGCATCGTCCCCGAATCCGTGCTCTCCGATTTGATCACTCCGACCACCTCGAAGTACCCCTGATTGATCTTCACCTTCGCTCCAACCGGGTCCTGCCCAGCGAGCAGCCGACGCGCCCCATGCTCGGTGAGCACGACGATATTGGCATTGGTGTCCATATCCCGCTGCACCATCACCCGCCCGGCCACGCGATCGCGCGTCACGAGTTCGAACCAGTTGGGCGTCGTGCCCACCAGCCGAAGGTCGAGCGTCCGCCCGCCCATCCGCCCCGCCCCCCGGATCAGTTTCGCAGGCACCGCCCGCTCGACATGCTCGAAGCTCTGCACAATCCGATCCAGATCATCATACAACAGCCCATAGATATTGAGCCGAACCTGCATCGAACCAGCCCCCGCCCGTTCGGACGATTTCTGCGAGTTGATGATGATGTTCTGGCTCCCCAATCGCTTAATTTGATCGAGCGCCTCCTTGCTCGCCCCTTCCCCAACCGCCAGCATCGCGATCACCGCGCCCACGCCAAAGACCATCCCCATCATCGTGAGAATCGAGCGCATCTTGTGGAGCATCAGCGTTTTGATCCCCAGCCGAACATTGCGAATAAACCGGGTATTCAACATGGCGCACCGTCCCTCGCAGCCTGCTTGCCAGACGGGCACTCGGTATTTTCAACAATCGAAGCAACCTTCCCATCGCGCATCGTCAGCTGGTACTGTGCATACGCCGCGATCTCAGGCTCGTGTGTCACCATAATAATCGTCCGCCCCTGATCGTGCAGCTCGGTGAGCAACCCCATAATCGCATCACCCGTCGCCGTATCCAAGTTCCCGGTCGGCTCATCTGCTAGCAAAACCGAAGGCTCATTGCTCAACGCTCGCGCAATCGCCACCCGCTGCTGCTGACCACCCGAAAGCTCCGTCGGGCGATGCCCGAGCCGATCGCTCAGCCCCACCCGCTCCGCAATCGCCTTTGCCCGATCCGAAGCGATGTGTGCATCAATCCCCTGATAAAACAAAGGCAGCTCGATATTCTCCTGCACCGTCAGCTGCGGGATCAGATTGAAACTCTGAAACACAAACCCAAGATGCTGTAGCCGAAGGTCGGAGAGCTCATCATCGCTCATGCTCGCGATATTCTGCCCCTCGAGCGCATACGACCCGCTCGTCGGGCGATCGAGACACCCCAAAAGATTGAGCATCGTGCTCTTGCCCGACCCGCTCGCTCCCGAGATCGCCCAGAAGCTCCCCCGCTCGATCTCCAGATCAACCCCAGCGAGCGCATGGACATCCTGATCGCCCATGCGATAGGTTTTCCACACCTCGCGCAGCTCGATCACATGATTGCTCTTGGGCGTGAGCGTCGATCCTTGATCCTTTACCTCAATCAAGGCCGCCCCCCCGATTGTCCGCCAGATCGACCGCTGCCCCCGCCAGGCCGCCCGCCACTAGGCCGTCCCCCACCGGGTCGATTCGCCTTGGGTTTGGTGCCCTGCCCTTCATCTTTCATCGCCTTTTTCTTCGCATTCACAGACCGCTGCTCGTTCCCGTCGAGTGGGGGGGTCAAGAGCACCTTCTCCCCTTCTTCAAGCCCGCTGAGAATATGCACCACCGCGTTATTGTCGAGCCCGGCCTTGACCTTCCGCGCCACCGCCTCGCCGTCCTCGATGACATACACCACCGATTCACCCCCGCGTCCAACCACCGCCTGGATCGGCACCGAGAGCGCATCTTCATAGTCAGCGATCAGCACCATCGCCTTCCCGCTCATCCCCGTCCGCAGCTCCTGATGAATCCCATCAACCATGATCTGCGTGTCATACACCTTGAGATCAGGGTTCATAAACACCGAAGTCGCATCGGGCAGGGGCGCGATCTTCGACACGGTCCCCGTATACTGCTTGCCGGGCAGCGCATCAATCGAAATCGAAACCTCCTGCCCAAGTTCTACCTTCCCCAGCGCAGATTCCTGCACCCGGATCACCAGCATCATCGAATCCGCCGTCGGCAGATGGATCAACTCCTGACGCTCCCACACCTCCTGCCCCTCGTTCAAAGGCTGCGTGTCCCCCCGCCAGCTAAACTCCGAACTCGTGGCATACACCACCATCCCGTCGGCGGGCGCAAATATCTTCGTCTTTGTAATCTGGTCCTGAATCTTCTCGAGCCGCGTCTTCTGACGCTTGAGTTCTGCCTCGCGTGCCCGAAGCCGAGCCCTCGCCTGCGCCAGATCACTCGACGCCTCGCGCTTGACCCGTTCGAGCGTCAACGCCTTCTGCGTGATCGCCGAATCAAGCTCCGCAAGTTTTCGAGGCTGTGTGAACTCCTTCAACAAATCAAGACTCTCCTGCGCCAGCGCTGCCTGAAGCTCCGCCCGCTTGAGCGCAAGCTCGTCAGCCCGATACTGTGTCTCCGAAAGATATTTCTCCGCGTAGAGCTTCTTGGACCACTCAAACACATCCGTCGCCCGACGAAAATCCTCCTGCTTGAGCGTCAAATCCGTGTTCGATTGCATCAACTCCTTCGGCCAATCCCCATCAAGGTATTTCACCTTGTCCTCTTTGGCAAACCGATCCTCAAGCGAAGCCTGAGCAATATTGCTCTGCGTCTGAATCTTGGCGACCTCGAGATTCTCCTGGGCCGTGACATAGTCCGCCTCGCTGTTCTCCACCTGAATCTGCTGATCCACCAGCCGATTCGCCAGATCACTCGAATCGAGTTCGATCAACAGCTCATCCTTCTTCACCACAACGCCCTCATCAATCACAAAGATCACCGAGGTCCGACCCTCCACCTGGCTCTTGACAATAAACTGATCCCGCGATTTGATCGTCCCCGATTCCGTCAGGTTGATCGACAACGCCCCCCGCGTCACCGTATACACCGAGCCCGCGTTGATCGTGTCGGACCCACCCTTGCTCGTCATCGCAATCGCCGCGATCGCTCCCCCGATCAAAGTCACGGGGATCACCACAATCAGCAGGTTTTTTAGTGTTCGTTTCATTTTCGAGTCCTCACGAAGCAATCGCTCCATTTAGTGAACGCTCTGGTCCGTTGTCCTATTGCCTGTATCCGCCGCTCTCGAAGATTCAACCGGGCGCAACCCATCAATCATCACCCGCAACGCCTGCGCGTCATACCCCCCGGGATCAAACTCCACCCAGAGCCCATCGCCACCGACTTCGAGCACCCCCAGATCACGCTGAAACTCAAGTTCCCCGATCCGATAGCTCACCACCGCGCTCGTGAGCGCGTTCTGCGCCGAGTTGAGCGCGTTCTGTGCTTCGAGCAGGTCTCGAATCTCCGCCCGCCCCGCTTGGAGCAGCAGATTCGTCGAATCCACCCGCCTCTGCGCAACCCGCACCGATTCCGCCTGAATCTTGATCGACTCCCGCGCTTCGAGCAGCGCCCGAAGCACCCGGCGTACATCAAACTTCACCGAATCCTCGACATTCTGAAGCTGCCGAACCGTCTGCTCATAAGCAATCAGCGCGTTGCGATACTGATTCCGCTCCGCCGTACGCTCGATTGGCAGGTCGATCCCCACCAAGAGCGAATAGAACCCTCGATCAGTCCGAAGCTGGGCATTGTCACTGCCCGCACTGCCCAATGACCGACCCTCACCAATCGACGCCGAGCCCAGAAGCGTGACATCCGCACGCAAGTTATCCGCCGCGATCGCTGCCCCACGCTGCGCATCGACAATCCCCCCGACCGCCACGCGTAGATCAAGCCGATTCATCAACGCGATCAAAATAGCATCGGCTTCAGGAATCTCCATCGCCCCCGCATCATCCATCGACACCGGCTCAAGCACCACCGGCGCATCCGCCGGGAGCACCGATCGGTCTACATCCGACGAACGATCCGTCGCACGAGGCTCAAGATACCGCGCATACGCAGGCGAAGAGAGCAACTCCTCAAACACCGAGTTATCCAGCCCAATCCGAGCATCCGTCGGCAGCCCGAGCGTGATCTTGAACCGATCGAGCGCCGTCTCTGCGCTCTGCACCGCGGTGATCCATGAGTTCCGTGCCCGCAACTCATCCTGCACCGATTGATCCACCTGAATCTCAGGCAGCCTCCCAGCATCACCCAATCGCTTGGCTCGCCGAGTGGAAGTCACCACCCGCTCATAGTTATCCACCGCGTTCTGCACCCGGTCAAACTGCTGCAACACCGAAAGATATTCACTCGCGATCCCCACCGCAAAGGTCCGCTTGAACCGCTCGAAGGTATAAATCGCATACACCACATCCCGCTGCGCCTGCGTCAAAGGCTCCGCCACCACAAACTCGCCCGACCCACGCAATAACGGGATCGACAAACTCGTATCCAACCGAACCCCCCGCGAACTCTCCTTCGACCCACTCAAGAGCTTGGCCAGATCAATCGCAAAGAGCCCCATCAACTGCGATCCATTCTTGAACCGACGCGAGACACTCACCGAATCCTGATTCAGGATCCCGTTGGTCTCCGAGTTCGCCCCCAGGCTCGAACTCGTCGTCGTGTTGAGCACGCTCGACCAGATCGACCGGAACGAGTTACGCTGAAGATCAAGCCGAAGCGCTGCCTGATACACCGTCTCCTTCTGCGATTGATAGTTTCGGCTGTTGCTCGCCGCGATCATCAACGCCTCATCCAGCGAGATCACAGGCACCGCCCCCTTGCCCAGTTCCCCATCATCCCCATCCCGGCGATCCGCAAAGTACCGCGCATCAGGCCATTGCTTGATGAGCACATCATCGCCCGAGCCCGCGCTCGCAGGCACCCGCATCGGCAGGTGCTGATCGAGCAAAAGCCGACGCCGAAGCGTGTCGCTGGCGGGCTCGATCGTGAATCCGTCTTCCGTGCGCCCCATCGCTGCCTGCCAGGACTCATCGAGAATTTTCCCCGCGACATCATCCGCCTGTGTCCGATACGACTCAGGCGATCGACACCCGCTCAGCGCGAGCAGTGCACACGAGACAATCAGCCCTCGTCCGATGATGCGATGTGCATCCAAATCCGCCATCGATTCGATTCCTGTATGCAAAAGGTTCGGCAAACTTCATATCGAGCCACACGCCCAAGTCTTTGCCAATCAAGCTCTTTGAGTCAAAAAGCCCGATTCCGGGACAGTATCCTACATCCCAAACCCTTCGGGGTTGCAAACCTGTCCAAGAATCACCCCGCTTTCTCGCGCATCCGTTCGAGCACCCCAACAAGTTCCTCAGCGAGTTCACCCGCGATCATCCCGCCAGTGCCTTGATGCGATTCAACCCACCGCTCCCCCGCCATCGCATGGGCCAAGACCCCAATCGCCGAACCCATAAATAAATCGATTCCTTGGGCAATCAACCCCCCGATCACCCCGCTGAGCACATCGCCGGTGCCCCCGACCCCCATCGCTGAGCATCCTCGATCGCACACCCAGACCCGATGCCCATCCGAGACCACGGTTCCTGAGCCTTTGAGCACCACCACGCACCCGATGCGCTGGGCGAGTCCGATGCAGGCTTCGATCCGCTCGGGTTCACTCCCCGTCGGCTCGCCCGCGATGGACAGATTGTCCATCAATCGCTTGGCCTCGCCCGGGTGAGGCGTAAGCACCATGTTCGCCCGCACATCGCGCCCAAAGTCAGGCATCGCTGCGAGCGCATTGAGCCCGTCGGCATCCACCACGATCGCCACATCCTCTTGCCCAACGAGCCGAAGCACAATCTGCCCGACCTCATGCCCCGTGCCCATGCCAGGCCCAACCACGATCGCATCACTTGTGCGCACAAGCTCGTCGATGATCGGCGCAGCACTCGATGCGATCATCGCCCGATGAGCATCCACCTCGACCCCGAACCCGGTCGCGAAGGGCGCCAGCGTCAGCACCGCTTCCACAATCGGCATCGGCGTCACGATCTTGACGAGCCCACACCCCGACCGGATCGCGCCCATCGCTGCCAGTGCCGGCGCGCCGAGCATGGTGGCTGCGAAATCCTCGTCATGGTGCCTTCCCGCCGAGCCGCCGATGATCCCGACAGTGCCAAAGGTCCCCTTATGCCCATCTTCAGGTCGGCGTGGGAGTTTGGGCAGTGTTTCAACTCGTTGTGCATCCATACCCCATTGTTGCACGCCCGAGGCTCGACTTCCCTACCATTCCCCCATGATCGACACCCACGCCCACCTCACCTTCCCCGACTACGCAGGTCGGCTCGACGAAATCGTCGAACAGGCTGCCGATGCAGGCGTCACCGGGATCATCACCATCGCGACAACAACAGTGGACTCGCACGATGCCCTCCGCGTCGCCTGCGAATACGACCATGTCTGGTGCACCGCAGGCGTGCATCCTTTATATAGCGACAAAGAGCCTCACGACTGGAACGCCATCCGCGAAATCGCCAAGCACGAAAAATGCGTCGCCTGGGGCGAACTGGGCTTAGACAACAAACACGCCAAGCCCATCCGATCCATCCAAGACCCCGTCCTAGCGACCCATCTCGCTTTCATCGAATCGTGCAAAGCCGAAGGCATCGACCTCCCCATCGTCATCCACTGCCGAGAAGCCTTCGACGATATTTTGCCCATCCTCCGCGCAACCACCCTCGATCCATCGCGATTCGTCTTCCACTGCTTCACCGGCAACCCCGACCAAGCCCGCGCAGTGCTCGATTTCGGCGCCATGATCTCCTTCACAGGCGTCGTCACCTACAAAAACGCCAAGGAGGTCGCCGAGTCGGCCAAGCTCGTCCCCGACGATCGCATCATGGTCGAGACCGATTCCCCCTTCCTTTCGCCCGATCCCAAACGAGGCACCCGCCCCTGCGTCCCCGCCTACGCCCGGTACACCGCACAGTTCCTCGCAGCCCTGCGCAACACCCCCTTCGAGCAGTTCCACGAGCAGATCGACACCAATACCGAATCATTCTTTGGCATCAAAGCCCCCAAACCGGCCGATGAAATAATCATGAACCCATGCACATGCTAAACCTCGCCACCCTCAATCTCGCATCGGCTGCAGTCCAAACCAACCTCGGCGGATGGTTCCACGACCTCTCCCCCTTCCTCGTCAAGTTCACCCCGACCTTTGGCATCCGGTACTACGGGCTCTCCTACGCGCTCGGATTCACCTTCGCCTACCTCTTCCTCCGATTCCTCTCACGCCGAAACGCCACACTGATCCCATACGATCGCATCGGCGACGCGATGATGTACCTCATCGTCGGCACCCTCGTCGGCGGCAGGCTCTTCTATGTCATTGGATACGAACCTTCGCTTCTGATCGACTTCTCAAGCTCCGCGCCGTGGTGGGGGGTACTCGCCATCAACAACGGCGGCATGGCATCGCACGGGGGCATCATCGGATGCGCACTCGCTGCCTGGCGCATATCCAGAGGCTTCAAAGATCACACCGGCAAAATTGTCGGTAGATGCTCGCCTTTGCATGTCTTCGATATGGCGGTCTTGATCGCACCCTTTGGGCTCTTCTTCGGGCGCATGGCCAACTTCATCAACGGCGAACTCCTGGGCAAAATCGTCGCCAACCCGGGACAACATGCCCCCTGGTGGGCGGTGCGCTACCCACAAGAAATCACCACACTCGCCGACTCCCAACTCGCCCAAACCCCCGAGCAGATGAACCAGATCATGCAGCTCTCGATGATGCACATGCTCCCCAACGAACAAGATTGGTTCCAAGGGTACTACCGCATGCTCGATCTCATCCAACGCGGCGATGATGGTCTCAAAGCCCAACTTGAGCCTCTGATCGCAGCAAGATACCCCACTCAGCTCCTGCAGGCTTCGCTCGATGGGCTCTTGGTGCTGGCCGTCGTCTGGATCATCGCCATGAAACCCCGTAAGCCCGGCTTGATTGCGGGCGCTTTCGCCATCACCTACGCGCTGGGCCGAATCCCCATGGATTTCATCCGCCTCCCCGACGCCGGCGTCTCCCAGTTCGGCCCGCTGACCAGAGGCCAAACCTACTCCGCAATTACACTCCTCGTGGGGATTGTGCTGGTGGTTTATGCGATGCGATCGCCGGCGGACAAACTTGGCGGGTGGAGAAAAAGCAGCAAAGCAGCAAATAAGGGTGGGGCGACGCAGTCATTGAGAAAGGTGAAATGAAATGGAGAAGCCCGAATCTGTCACTCAATATATGCGCAGAGCATATTTGATTTCTGCGACGATCCTCATCGTCCACAGCCTCTTCACAATGTTTATCCTCTTCCCGCCAATTCCATCCGATGGGCCGATTCAATGCGGCTCCAACTGGTTCATGAACACACTCATTGCAATCATCAGCCTTGTCGCCTTCGCTGCATACTGGGCTGTATGGCGCAACATCAAGATGGCGTTTCTATTCTGCTTACCCACATGGATATGGGCTCTAGGTTTTATCCTCTGGTGCCACGCTGTTCTTCCACATGGAACATAGAGATTCCGGGCGCCACGACTCGCCCGAAGGGCGCGCTAGTGCGGCCAGCATTGCACCACCCAAGACACTACTGCGCCGAAGACGGCGAGTAGTGGCACCCGGCTTAACGGCGAAGCCTTAAGCATGATCTTGATCATTGGGTCTGCCTATTCCAATTTTTCTTTTCGAGTAGCCGTAGATTTTTTCTGCCATGACTTCTGTCTGGGCATCGCTAATGGCATCACTGTCTATCTGTATCTTGTAGTACAGCACAGGAATCGCAATCGAAACAATGAGCAAACCCCACATTAAGATCGATCCCAGTCCTGATGAATACAAACCCATGATTGAAAAAATAAGAAGTCCTGCGCTCAAGCCAACAGAAAGAACACCAATGCTCTCAATAACTCTCAAGAGAGTTCTCAATGGAAGAATAATAATCCAAGCCAGAAAAAACGAGACTGCGAGCAGTAGTTTAGATTCTTGCTCTGGCTGGAGGTTTTCTTGGTTTTCTTCTTTGTGATCCATTAAAACGAGCCTGCTTATTTGCTGGGCACCCAAACTGAGTACATCTTCTCTGCGCCTCTGCGTACCTCTTCCCTCTTATTTGCTGCTTTGCTGCTCTTCCGCTTTGCTGCTCTCTCTCCCCAGCCTCGCAATCCCAACCGTCATCCCAACCCCAAGCACAATCAACCCAAGCGAGCCAACAACCTGCATCGCGCTGGGGGTAAATGCTTCTTGCTTCCAGTCTTTCGCATTGTCCGGCGCCTGCATCTCGACGAGGTTTTCCTCGGTGACGAGCTCGCCTTTGATGGTGTCGCCGAGTTGAGGCACCACCCCATCACGGAACGGATACAACCCCGCCGGGGCCGCGATGATCAACCCGAGCAAGACCCCAAGCGTGATGCGTTCGTATCGGTGCAGCACCCACTTGAGCGCATTGCTCACAATCGCTACGCCCAGCAGCACGCCGATCCCGACGGGGATGATGATGCTCATCTGATCGATCACGCCCGACACATCACCATCTTTGAGCGCATGAACCGTGTCCTTGATCGCTGAGATAATCGGCTCATACAACCCGAGCAGCAACAAGAGGAACGCGCCCGAAACCCCGGGCAGGATCATCGCACTCGCTGCGGCTGCGCCGCCGATGATGAACCCGATGGTGCCCGAGAGCCCGATCTCCCTGAGCCCGATCTCCTGAAGCACCACCAGCCCACCCATGACGAGCACGCCGGCGATGATCCCGATGACGGTGTCCTTTTTGATCGGCTTGGCCATCGACCACAAGATCGGAATCCCGCCGAGCGTGAGCCCGATGAAGATGCTGAACATCACCCACCGATGATGCACCAACGCCCAGTGAATCGTGCTCGCGAGCCCACCAATCGCCACCCCTGCGCCCAGCACAACCATGCCCAGCACGAGGATGGTTTTGCGTGAGAATCGGAATCGCGTCGCATCGGACACGGCATCAATAAAGAGCGTGTAGATCCCGCACGCGACGAGCATGGTGCCGCCGGAGATCCCGGGGACGAGATTCGCGAGCCCCATCAGCACCCCGCCGAGCCCGCACCGGACCAAAGGCACCGTGGGCACATCCGTGCGTTCACTTTCCGTTGAAGTCGGTGTCTCTTGTGTCATGCGATCCATTTCTTGTGCTTGTGCGTATAAATTGGTCAGCCTGAGCGTCAATATCCGGTATCATCGACAGATACCCCCATCGCTGTCCATCGGGACAACCATATTCCCCGGAGATGATCCATGCCCACATTGAGTACTCTTTTGTCCCCCCGTCCGATCCTCTTGCTCGGCTCTTTGTTGATGATTTCGGCGGGGTATCGATCAGTCCAAGCCCCTGCCTACGCATCGACTCAGGGTTCGACCGCTTCGATCGCTCCTACGCCCGCTGCCGAAACGCCCGCCGAATCCACCACCCGCTGGCCGAGCCGATGGGGCAACAATCCCGACAAGCCCGGCACCATCATCGAACTCGACCCCGCTGATTCGCTTCGCCCGATCCACCTCTCCCGGTTCCACCAGTTCCGCTCGACCGATATCGAATACAACGATGCCAATCAGCTCGCTGCCGACATCGGTATCAAAACCGGCTTCAAGTTCAAGCCCGAAGCCGGGGGCTCATTCCTCTTTATACCGAACCCGAAAAACAAATCCACACCTGATCTCACCAAAGACACCGGCAAGCAATCCAAATCCGATCTCCCGGATTTAGCCTTCAAGTTTGTCTCCGCGACCAACCCGCCGAGCCTGCCCGATGCCTCGCTGCCCGATGAAGACCATGTCGAACTCCAACGCACCTGGTTCACCTACCGCGATCCCAAGCAGAAGACCTCCGACGCTGAGCCTTTGGGCACCATCGTGCTTCTCCCCGGCATGTTTGGCACGCCCGATGTCATCGTCGATGCACTCGAAAACTTCTGGCATCACAAAGGCTACGCCATCCTCCGGATGCGTTCGCACCCCTCGCGTTTCACTCAATACATGTCCATCAAGGTCTATCCGGGCAAGGAATCTGATGCCGCCCACCTCGCTGCGATCGTCAACGACGACCGCGTCGCCGAGGGCGCGTACGCCACCAAAGCCGCCCTTGAATATCTACATTCCAAGCGTCCAACCCTCGCCGACAAGCCAACCATCCTCGTCGGCATGTCCGGCGGGGCGATGATGCTCCCCACCGTGTATGCGTACGCGCCAGACCTCTACAACGCAGCGGTGCTCATCGCCGGGGGCGCAGATTTTCTCACCATCGCGATCGAATCGAACTACAAAGATTGGATCGACGCGATCGTCTTCGATTTCAAGCCCGAAGCCGAAGAGCCCAGGCTCTACGCAGACACAGGCAAGCCCACCAAAGCCCAGCTCGCCACCCTCTCCGAGTTGTATCTCAATGATTCCAAACTCGACGCGTACCACACCGCGACCGAGATGAGCGATATCCCCGTGTTGATGCTCCATGCCAGCACCGACCAGGCTGTCCCCGCATCGACGGGCCAACTCCTCTATCAACAACTCAACAAACCCGAACGCTGGTCCTATCCATTAGGCCACGAACTCATCTTCGCCGGCTTGCCCACGCAGGTGACGAGAATCGACCGCTGGCTGAGCAAGGAGTTGGGGATTGGGCAATAGGCAATAGGCAATAGGCAATAGGCAATAGGCAATAGGCAAGACGGGAACGCGCCCATCCTGTTCCTCCCTGCGCCCCGCGGGGAGGTGGCCGCGTCTTCGCGGTCGGAGGGGTGTCTTCTCTTGCTTCTTCCTCATTGCAAATCTCACACGCTCCAAGACACCCCTCCGTCTCGCTGCGCTCGACACCTCCCCGCGGGGCGCAGGGAGGAGCAGGGAGAGCCCCTTCGCATTCAAAAATCTTCTCTTCTCCGCGCCTCTGCGTGAACCTCGCGCCCTCTGCGTACCTCTTGCTTCTCCCTGCCTATCTCCCCATCCGAAACACCTCAATCAACACCCCGCCTCCAACGAGTTCATCCCCATCAACCCGAACCACCACCACCTCCCCAGGTCTGAGCGATCCCTCCTTCGCTCCCACGCCATTGACCAGCAACGACCACGCCTGCCCGACCGTAGGCATATGGCTCACCACCGCCACCGCTTCCTCATCACGATGATCCCCGAGCACTTCGACGAGTTCGCTCAATCCGCGGTCCGCGCCGAGCCGATCGTCTGTTTCAAGTGTCATTCCAAGCACTTCGCACGCCGCCCGCCCGGTCTCTTGGGCGCGAACAAAGGGCGAGCCAATCACCCGCCCGGGCATCGGCCTACACCCCGCCAGATACACCCCGACCGCCCGCGCCTGCTCATGCCCGAGCGTGGTCAGCGTTCGATCCCGATCGCGCCCCGTTGTTGAATCATGGTGTGCATCACCATGCCGAATGATATAAATCAACATGCTTTTTAGTTCCCTGAAATCGCCAATCCAAGCCCGTGCCCGCTCCACGCTGCGAACACCCCGACGCCAACGCTGATGAACGCATACACCATCGCGGTGCCGACGCGTCCATCATTCATCAGATCGAGGGTTTCCCATCCAAATGATGAAAAAGTGGTGAACCCACCAAGCACCCCAACGACAAGCGCAACCCTGAGCAACTCATTGCCTTCTTCAGGCTTGCCCAGCATCCCCCACGCAAACCCGATAAGCCCACATCCGATCAGATTCACAATCAGCGTCGCAGCCGGGTACATTGAGAGCCAGTGGGGGGTCTGTGCGTCGGGTGGTGTCAGCCGACCGATCAGCAACCCCGTCGAATACCGAAGCACCGATCCAATCCCGCCGCCGAGAAATACGAGGAGTAGTTTCATGCCCGAAGTGTATGCGATGCGCTGAGGCCATGGGAAATGAGCCCCTCACCCCCTCATCTTGCCCCTCCCTGCGCCTCGCGGGGAGGTGGCCGCGTCTTCGCGGTCGGAGGGGTGTCTTGGAGCGTGTGAGATTTGAAAAGAATACGGAAAGAGAAGACACCCCTCCGTCTCGCTGCGCTCGACACCTCCCCGCGAGGCGCAGGGAGGGGCAAGAGATGACTACACGCTCATCTTCTCTTTTTCCTTTTTCCCCCCCTCTTCCCTCACCCCCCTCATCCTCCCGGCACGCGCATTCCCCCTGCAACCCCATGCCGATACGCCGTCACCGCGCCGAGCACCACAAACACCATCGACGCCACACTCCGCAATCCCTGATACCCATACTTCGCGTTGTGATAGATCCAATCCTGCGTCGAATACCCGGGCGTGCTGGCATAGTTGTGGTAAATAATCGCCATCGGAAACGCCACCGCCACCACCACGAACACCGTCAACACTGCTGCTGCGATCCCGATCCCGCGCGACCCAACCCCGCTTGCGCGTCGCGCCCCCATCCCGATCACTGCTCCACAGATCCATACCGCCGGGATCAGCCGAGGGCGAAAGTTGGGCCAGATCGCATGCACACCCCACGCGATCCCGATCCAGAGCCCGATGCACACCCCCGCCCAAAGCACCGCCGCCGCGATCCCCCGTTTGAGCCGTGGTTCGCTCGGCTCAAAGTGCTCAACCTCCACCCGCTCCGCCGTCGGCTCACCAAGCCCATACCGCGCGACCATCTCCGCCTTGGCCGATTCTTCAGTATCGCTTACTTCGCCGAGATCCATCGGCTCTTTGGCGGATGAATACGCCCCGAGCGATCCAAGGTATCCCCTGACCGATCGCTCGGCGTGCTCATCCCATCCAAGCCCGAGCGTTTCATACACGCCCTCAAGCGTCCCGATCGCATCGCATCGCAAATCCTGATACCGTACCCGTACGAACCGATCCGAACCAATCGCCTCGGCTTCTTGACAGCACTTGGTTTCGGTCGAGGCATACTCCTCGACGATCCGCTCTCGGATCGTCTGCACATCGGGCCCGTCTTCGAGCAGGTGCCCCGTCAGTGATTCGTGCAATCGCACATTCGAGTCGATCACCGCCCCCGGCTCGCGCACCAGATGCACAAACTTCACATTCCCCCTGAACAACCGATCCAACTCCGCGATCCTCGCTGTATGGCTCGGCGTCTTGAGCAGCACCACCCGATCACGGTTCCGTTTGCCCCGCGTGATTTTCCACACAAACATCGCCATCAGCGATCGCCAACGATTGAGTTCTTTCTCGTTCAACCCCTCGAGCCCATGCCACCGCTTCCAATCATCCCATCGGCTCGGCCAGATGAATCGCCCCGGAATCGAAGAGCACCCGCCCCAAGAACACAGCGCAAAGTCGTCCTCGCCGGGCCAGTTGGGCCCAAACCCCACCGCATCCTGCGGGCGCGTCTGCCCCAGAAACGGCACGAGCACAAACCGCAATGCAGACCACCCAAACCGAAACCCCTGCCCCGCCAAGCATTGATACCACCTTGGCGTCACAAACCGTTCATCACAACTCATCAGATTCTGCAGATGCGTCGTCCCCGTTCGGTAGTACCCGACAATCACGATCACCCGGCGGCTGATCTGTGCATCATCCCCAAACCGCTTCCGACGAATGACCGAGAGCACCACCCGCTCATGGGCGGTCGCGATGGTGCCGACCAAACTCGTCACCAGAATAAACCCCAGCCGAAACCAATATCGCGGGCGCACCCCCCCCGAGCGAACAAGCATCCGAACCCAGACATCAATCGGCGCCAACGCCAACACATGGGCGACAGGCCAAGCGATGTTCCGGTTCTTCGTTGATGGTCGATCATTGATGCTCATAAACAGTGCCTACACAATACGCCCCCCGATCTGGCAACGCCCTCTTGCCCCTCCCTGCGCCCCGCGGGGAGGTGGCGAGCGCAGCGAGACGGAGGGGTGTCTTCTCTTTCTTCTGTTTTCTGAGTTTTGAAGGCCCTCTAAGACACCCCTCCGACCCGGCTCCGCCGGCCCACCTCCCCGCGGGGCGCAGGGAGGGGCAGGGCGGGCGGGCTGCTCACATTTTTCTTCGAGCCCTCCGTGATCTTTGCGTTCAAAACTCTTCTCTGCACCTCTGCGTAAACTTTGCGGCCTCTGCGTTCCTCTTTTCTTCTCTTCCTCTTGCCTATTGCCCATCGTCTATTGCCCTTCTCCCTTTCCCTCGCATATCCTTGCCCAATGACACACCCACTCCTCACCAAGCTCAGCCTCACCAATCACCCCCGCATCGTCACCGATTTCCGTGGCGATGAGACCCCCGAGAAGGACAATATCGTCCTCTCGATCAACCCCGCCACCGGCAAGCCCATCGCAGGCATCCGCCTCGATTCCAAAGAGGACTACGAAGCCGTCACCGCCAAATCGGTCGAAGCCTTCAAAGCCTTCCGCAAACTCCCCGCCCCCAAGCGAGGCGAGATGGTCCGCCAGATCGGCAACGCCTACCGCCAGGTCCTCGAAGAACTCGGCTCGCTCGTTTCACTCGAAATGGGCAAGATCAAAGCCGAGGGCATCGGCGAGGTGCAGGAAACCATTGATATTGCCGACTTTGCCGTCGGTCAATCCCGCCAACTCTGCGGCATCACCATGCCAAGCGAACGCCCAGAACACGCGATGAAAGAACAATGGCTCCCGCTCGGGCCCATCGGGATCATCACCGCATTCAACTTCCCCAATGCCGTCTGGGGCTGGAACGCGATGCTCGGAGCGATCGCGGGCGATTCATGCGTCTGGAAGCCCTCGCTCATCGCACCACTCACCGCGATTGCGACCAACGATATCGCCCAGCGTGTCGCATCCGAGATGGGTTTCGAGAACCTCTTTCAACTCGTCATTGGCACCGACGACATCGTCGGCGAATCCATGATCCGTGATCGCCGCTACCCACTGATCTCCGCGACGGGATCGTGCAATATGGGTCGTCATGTCGGTTCGGTGGTTGCCGGGCGATTGGGCAAATCGCTCTTGGAACTCGGAGGCAACAACGCCGTCATCATCGAGCCCGATGCCAATCTCGACCTCGCGCTCAAGTCCACCGTGTTCGGCTCTGTGGGCACCTGCGGGCAACGCTGCACCTCGACGCGCCGATTGATCCTCCACGAATCCATCGCTGACGACTTCTGCAGCAAACTCGTCAAAGCCTACGAAACCGTCCGCATCGGCGATCCACTCGACGAATCAACCCTCATGGGCCCGCTGATCAACGAGCAGAGCGTCGCCGGGTACGAACATGCTGTGAAAACCGCCCAAGAACAAGGCGCCACCCTTCTCACCGGCGGCTCGCGCGTCACAAATCTTGCTGGCGATCTCGCTTCTGGACACTTTGTCACTCCTACAATTCTCCGAGCACCCAAGGATAACAACCTCCCCATGGCGCTCGAAGAAACCTTCGCCCCGATCCTGTATGTCTTCACATACAACACTTTGGACGAAGCGATCGAGATGCAGAACAGCGTCGTTCAAGGGCTCTCCTCGGCGATCTTCGCTGGCTCATCAAACGCAGCCCAAAGATTCCTCGACCCATGCGGCACAGGATCAGACTGCGGGCTCGCCTATGTGAACCTGGGCACCTCGGGCGCAGAGATCGGCGGGGCATTCGGAGGCGAGAAAGACACCGGAGGCGGACGCGAGTCCGGCTCCGACGCATGGAAGGCGTACATGCGACGCCAGTCATGCACCATCGGGTTTGGAAACACACTCGAACTTGCACAGGGGATTCGCTTTGAGTGAGCAACAGAGCCAACACGATCAGATCGAAACCCTCACCGACGCACTCGCATGCGCCGCGATCGCTCATGTCCAGTCCGGCATGAAGGTCGGGCTCGGCGCAGGGCGCACCGCATCGAGAGGCATCGAACTCCTCGCCCAACGCGTCCTCACCGAAGGGCTCGACATCGAATGCGTCGCTGCTTCTGAACGAGCCGAGGACCTCGCCCGCGCGAAAGGCCTCAAGATCATCGACTTCGCCATGCTTGAAGAGCTCGATATCCTCATCGACGGCGCCGACGCGGTCGATCGCAAAATGCAGGTCATGAAAGGCTCCCGCGGCGCGATGACCCGCGAACGCATCCTCTGCTGGGCAGCCAAACAAACCATCTTCATGGTCAACGCCAATAAAGTCGCCCAAAGACAAATCGGCACCGATACCCCGCTCCCCATCGCTGTGATGGCCTTCGGCTTGGTCTCGACCCGCAAAGCCCTCCGCCACATCGGAATCAACGGCGTCATCCGCCAAGACATGAACGGGCAACTCTTCATCACCGACAACGGCAACCTCATCCTCGACGCCACCCTCAACGGCTCAGAATCCCTCCCCCAACTCGCCAAAGAACTCAACGACATCCCCGGCGTCATCGACCACGGCCTCTTCATCGACGAAGCCGACACCATCCTCATCGAAAACCAAGCCGGCGAAATCGAAACCCTCAACCGCACCACCCTCTAACCTCTCCCGGTAGAACGGGCTTCCAGCCCGTTTCTTATCTTCGTAGCACAGGCGTCCCGCCTGTGTTCTTCATCTATCATCCCGCATTCAACGAGCCGCGACCGTCAGGGAGCGGCTTTTCCCTATCAGGGTGCCATGCTGGTGCCGTCTTCGGCACCTGCATGTCCTATTGAGCACCAAAGACCTGCACATGCTTCGCATGAACAGGGCACCCGGCATCCAGCCCGTCTCTTCCATCTTGCTCCTCCCTGCGCCCCGCGGGGAGGTGGCCGCGTCTTCGCGGTCGGAGGGGTGTCTTGAGAAGTTGTCCAGCGAATGCAGATTCGGAAGACACCCCTCCGTCTCGCTGCGCTCGACACCTCCCCGCGGGGCGCAGGGAGGGGCAGGAGATAATCAATTTCATTCCCAAACATTTTCTCTCCGAGTCCTTTCGGCACCTGCATGTCTTATTGAGCCGGGTGCCCCGACTCGCCGTCTTCGGCGCAGTCGGGTCTTTGGATATACACAGTATCGTAAGCCCGACTGCGCCTCGGAAGGCGAGTCGGGGCACCCAATAAATCCATCCCCCCTCTTCTCTGCGCCTCTGCGGAATCTTTGCGGCCTCTGCGCACCTCCCCCCTCCCACCTACAATCCAAAATGGACACCGCCACCCAACCCAAGCACACCAACGCCCTCATCAACGAGACCTCCCCCTATCTCCTCCAGCACGCACACAACCCCGTCGATTGGCACCCCTGGGGCGACGAAGCCTTCGCCGAGGCACGCGAACGCAACATCCCCGTCTTCCTCTCAATCGGCTACTCCACCTGCTACTGGTGCCATGTCATGGAACGCGAATCCTTCGAGAACGAAGCCATCGCCAAGATCATGAACGAACGGTTCGTCTGCATCAAGGTCGATCGAGAAGAACGACCCGACATCGACGAGATCTACATGGCTGCCACGACGATCTTCACCGGCTCGGGCGGGTGGCCGATGTCCGTCTTCCTCGAACCCAACTCCCGCAAACCCTTCTACGCCGGCACCTACTTCCCCCCCGAGCCCGCCTACGGGCGACCCTCATTCCCCCAACTCCTCGAAGGGCTCTCCGATGCCTGGAAAAACCAGCACGATCAAGTCATCGAGCAAGCCGAGTCGATCGCCAACGCGGTGATCCAGCAAGTCGCCGCCGCCCACAAACAACCCGTCGCCGTCGGTCAGGCTCAACTCTCCGCCGCCACCTCCGCCCTCCTCCAACGCTTCGACCAAACCAACGGCGGCTTCGGCGGCTCGCCCAAGTTTCCCCAACCCGTCTACCTCGATTACCTCCTCGATTTTCGTGAGTTCACCGACGACGACACACGCAAAGCCATCGATAAAGCCGCCAAAAAAACACTCGACGCGATGGCGATCGGAGGCATCAACGACCAGATCGGCGGCGGGTTCCACCGCTACGCTGTCGATGAGTTCTGGACCGTGCCGCACTTTGAAAAAATGCTCTACGACAACGCCCAACTCGCTGCGCTCTATGCCCGGGCCGCGACGATCTATAACGATCCTTTCTACGCCCGCACCGCCGCCCGTACGCTTGACTACTGCCTCCGCGAGATGACTACCCAGACCGAGCCCGGCTCGACCGGTTTTTATAGTGCACAAGACGCCGAGGTCGATGGCAAGGAAGGGCTCAACTACCTCTGGACAAAGTCCGAAATCGAATCCATCCTCGGCAAGGGTTCCGACGAATCCAATCTCGCCCTCGATCTCTACAGCCTAAACTCCGGCCCAAACTTCCAAGACCCGCACCACCCCGAAGAACCCAAACGCAATGTCCTCCGCATGGACACCCGCCCCGAGCCCTACGCCTCGATGCACGCCATGCCCATCGGCGCGTTCTACGCTCAACTCGACTCGATCAACGCCAAACTCCTCGCCGAGCGCACCAAGCGCAAGCAACCCCGCCTCGATGACAAGGTCCTCGTCGCATGGAACGGCTTGCTGATCGCCGCCCTCGTCGACGCCGGTCAGGCCTTGGACGAACCCAAATACATCGAAGCCGCCCAGCACGCTGCCGATTTTATTCTCGAACACATGCAAGACCAAGATGGCCAACTCCTCCGCGCCTACCGCGCCAATGTCGCCAAAGTCCCCGCCGTGCTCGAAGACTACGCCATGCTCATCGCCGGGCTCATCAAACTCCACCAATCCCCCTTGGTCCGCAACCAAACATCCCTCGAAACCATCACCACGCTCGCCGACCAAGCCCATGAACTCTTCGCCGACGAATCCGGTGCGTACTACGATACAAGGGCCAACCAGCCCGACCTCTTCGTCCGCACCCGTTCGTTCCACGACGGGGCCGTTCCCTCCGCCATCGGCGTGATGCTCAACAACCTCGTCGATCTTGCTGATCTCACCGCTGCCGACGAATCCCAATCCGCGATCTACAAAGCCCGAGCCGCCAAACTCCTCAACGCGGCCTCGCCCGCACTCGCTGCTTCGCCGGTCTCCTCGATCAACTCCGCCCGCGCCCTGATCCACATGCTCGAGCACGAAGAAGACTACGCCAAACTCAGCGCATTCAAGCCCTCTGCAACCGGAAGCAGTGGGGGAGTCAACCAGCCCAAGCCCATCAGCCCCCCCGTCAAAGTCTTGGTCTCGACCGACACCATCACCGTCGCCGACGACCAACCCGCCTCGTTCAAGATCGCCCTCGAGATCGACGAGGGCTACCACATCGTCGCTGCCGAACCCGGAGACTCGGAGGCTGCCAAACTCCTCCTCCCCCTCCGCGTCGGCTTGATCCAAGGCCAGGGCATCGCCATCTACGCCGATTACCCCAAAGGCACCCCCTACGGCCTCGATTCCGTCGGCACATTCAACATCAACAAAGACCGCATCGAGTTTGAAGTCGCCATCGAAAAAGCGCCCGGGGTCGGTCCAACCCCGGGCGCCCCAATCATCGGCGTCTCATTCCAAGCCTGCGACGATTCAACCTGCCAAGCCCCCCAAACCGTCGAACTCGACATCGAGATCATCATCGAATAGCACAGGCTAATCGTTTGCCGCAATCCCATACGCTGTCGAGACCGCCAAGAGCATAAACAGAATATCAAACGGGTGCATAAAACTCTGGATGAAGTTCTGCTTGGTAATCTCTTGGGCCATATCGCCACTCATACCGAGTTCACCTGTGTACCGATCGAGCAACTCGGAACGATACGCCTCGATATCATCGTCGCTCATCCCGTTGTACCGATCATTGGTCGTATCCACAATCGCCTGCGGATAATCCACAGGCCACTCCGCGGCGCGCAATGGAAGTGTGTGGTCTTCCCACCGAATCTCCTCACCCGCCGCGGTCTTCTGCTTGCAGATTTCATCAGCCAACTCTTGCAGTGCCCACTCATCATCCACATCATGCATCGACACATCATCAAACTCATCGCTGATATCCCGGCGGAACTTCGATTTCTCTACTGAACTCTTCGAGTCCCACGCATCTCGTGTCACCGTCTGAATCGCCGACGGATAATCCTCAGGCCACCACGCCGCCTCAGAATACAAGTTCATGTTTTCCCACTCGATCGGTTCCCCATTGGCAATCTGCTCGCGACAAACATCGTCCACAAGCCCGCTGATCAGCATCTCATCATCAATCTCTTCGAGTGTGAGGGAAAAAGCCCCGTTGCCTAAAAAATCCTTCACCGCAAAGTACGACGCCGCATACTTCCCGCCCGCGATTGAACCCATCGCCCCCGCGATCGCGCCCCCGCCGGTGGTCTCGGCCCCGCCTCCGAGTGTCGCGCCGATCCCAACAAGCGCACCAACCCCGATCGCTACATACCCCACCTCGAATCCAGTGAAGTACGCGATCGCCGCCCAGATCGATGCCCCGATCGCTCCACCAATCAACGCACCAATAAACGGCAGCATCGGACTCGCAGCCAACCCACCAACCTGAGCAACCCCACCGATCGCCGCCCCGCCGAACCCCTCGCCGATCTCCGTGCTCTTGGTATTCATCGCCTTGCCCGATTGTGTGTTGTACCCGCACCCCATGCACACCACCGACCCGGCTTCCATCCGAGTCCCACACCCCGGGCACGCCATCGCCGCCCCGTCGATCGCGACCTCTTCGTGCACCGCGATATCCCCGAGCAGATCATCCATCCCCCCGAGCGCATCATCGTAATCGTCATACAGCCCATCATCGGCAACAACCGGTTCGGATTCCTGCTTCGCCTGCACACACGCTCGGTGCGCATACTGCCCCTTCTCATTCTTGATTCTGGGCTGACCGGCACAACTCTGCCCGCACATCACACATATTTTTTCAACATCGCTCATCACAAGTTCCCCATAAGAAAAAAGCACCGCACTTTGCGATGCTTCGATCAAGTATACACAAATATCACAAAAACACAACCCCAATCCCCAATCCCCAATCTCCAATCCCTAATCCCTTCTTCTACTTCTGCTCGTCATCCGCGATCGAGCGCCTCATCGAGGTATCCGCGTTGATGTTTTTCATGCGATAATGATCCATAATCCCGAGGTTTCCGCTGCGGAACGATTCCGAGATCGCTTTGGGCACTTCCGCTTCTGAAAGCACCACCAACGCCCGGTTCTTCTGCTCCTCAGCCTTGAACTCCTGTTCCTGAGCAACCGCCATCGCTCGGCGTTCCTCAGCCCGCGCCTGGGCCACCTTCGTGTCCGCCTGGGCCTGGTCTTCCATCAGCTTCGCACCGATATTCACGCCCACATCAACATCGGCGATATCAATCGACAGAATTTCGTAGGCCGTCCCCGAGTCAAGCCCACGCTTGAGCACCGCCTTTGAGATCGCATCCGGGTTCTCAAGCACCCCTTTGTGCGTGTCCGCCGAACCAATACTCGACACAATCCCCTCGCCCACACGCGCCACGATTGTCTCTTCCGTCGCACCACCAACAAGCCGAGCCAAGTTCGTCCGCACCGTCACCCGCGCGCGGGCCTTGAGCTGAATCCCATCCTTGGCCACCGCATCAATCGTCGCGCGTCCGAGCCTCGGGTCAGGGCAATCGATCACCTTCGGGTTCACCGAGGTATTCACCGCATCGAGAATATCACGCCCCGCCAGATCAATCGCCGTCCCGATCCCCCATTGGAGTTCGATGTTCGCATTCGCCGCCGCGATCACCGCCGAGACCACATTGGTGACATTCCCACCAGCAAGATAATGATTCTCGAGCTGTCCGGTTTCCACACTTTCAATCCCTGCCTTGACAAGCCGAACCTTGTTATTGACAATAATCGCCGGGTTCACCTTGCGAAAACGCATCGCCACAATCGTCGGCAGGCTCACCCCGGCCTTCGACATCACCGCCTGGAACCACAGATTGAAGAATGTAAACATCACGGCAAACACACCGAGGAGCACGATTCCGACAACAACGATAATGATCCAGAACAACGCGCTAGGCATCGGCATCTCCTTCGGTCAACCAAACAGAACTTCAATCGCTACAGGCCCAATCAGCAAACGCCGACCAAGCCTCAACCGGCGCCCAAGGCACCAGCGAACATCATTATACACCCTTATCCCTCGCCTCGCACCTCAATCGTCAGCCCATCGACCTTGCTCACCCGCACCCCGTGCCCGCGATCAATCACCCCGCCCACCGCAATCGCATCATGACGGGCCCCATCCACCTCGATCACGCCGCTTGGGCGCATATCCGTCGCCGCCACCCCCGATTTGCCCACCAGATCCTCCCGCCCCGCCAGTTGCACCTTCGTCGTCTCGCGCCGTTGCTGAGCGATTTCCTCGCTGCCGGGCCCGAGCATCGTCCTGCCCAAAGGCGTGCTGGGCAACATCTCCACCGCCCACCAGAACGCCATAGGCCCAAGAATCACCGTCCCCAAAGACCCGATCGCACCCCACATCATGTCATACCGGAACAAAAACACCACACCCACAATCGCGCTCACCAACGCGCTCAGCCCCAAGATCCCACCCGAAGGCACAAACGCCTCGAGTACGATCAAAAGCACTCCAAGCCCAAGCAATCCAATCCCAATAATCAACAAACTATCCATCAGCCCATTCCTTCTTCTATATCCGCATCCACATCTGAATCACCATCCACCGCCTCCACCTCGATCCGCATCTTCGTCGCCGACACCACCCGCACCCGCACCCCAGATTCTATAAACCCGAACGCCGAGTACACATCCACAATCTCGCCCTCGATATCCGCCTGCCCAATCGGAAACAAAGGCGTCGTCGTCACCCCCTCATCCCCAACCTTCACCGACCCATCATCGGGCACAATCGCATGCAGCATCGTCTTCTGAGGCATCCCCCCAACCCCACTGGCTCCACTCAACACAAACTTATCAAACAAAGGCAGGCTCTGCGCATTCTTCACCAATAACCACCACCCAATCCCCGCCGTGATAAACGCCAGGAACACCGTCACCGTCCCCGTCATCAAATCCTTCTGCACCGAAGGATCCGACATCGAACCCCCCGCGCCCACAAAGCTCGCGATCAGCCCCCCAAACAACGCCACGAACCCGATCACCCCGAAGACCCCAAACCCAGGAACCACAAACGCCTCGATCGCCAGGAAGATTACCCCGAGCACAATCGCGATCAACTCCCACCATCCACTGAGCCCGATCAACGCCCCGGGGCCAAACAGCAGCACCAACGCCCCGATCGCCACCGTCCCCGCGATCCCCGTCCCCGCCATCATCATCTCCACAAACACCGCCATCAACAGCACCACAATCAGCACCCCGCGCACAAACGGATTCAACAAAAACCGAACCACCCGCTCCGTCACACTGATCCGCACCCGCACCATCTCGTCGGCTCCAAAGAACGCCATCAACTCCTCATCATCCTGCACAATCCCCGAAGAAAACCCAAAGTACTGCATCTGGTCGTCCCGCATCACGATGGCTGACGACCCATCGGTGATGTACCCGACAAGCCGATACTTCCCGCGATCTGCCGCGGTGAAAAACACACGATCCGACGCGACTTCGAGGGCATATCCCTCTTCTTGATTCTCAAACTCGCTCGCAATATCCTCAAGCGTCGGGCTCGCCGGGCGATAGGCATTGGGATCATCTTCTATTGTGTCTGTTGTGTCATTCCCGCCCTCATCTTTGACCACATCGGCAATCACCTCCTGGGCGTCATCCCCAGCATCATCCCCAGCGTCCACATCCCCGCTGTCAGTGGGCTGCCGAGCCCGCTTCTTCTCCCGGTAAGTCTTCACCCCGCCCGTCACCTCCGCGAGCATCGGCTTGCCCCGCACAACATCCCCCTCAAACACCAGCCGATACTCCTCCTCATTGATCGCAATCCGCTCGCCCGTCTCCACATCCTCGACGAGCCACAACTCGATCCCATCGACCACAATCGCCTGCGTCAAATACTCATCAAACCCGCTCCGCCTCGCCGAGTCCATCACATCCGACATCAAAGGCGGCAGCAACTTCGTCCGCTCATCAGGACTCAACCCACGCAACCCCCCGGGCCCGAATGTAATCACAAACGAGTCCCCAAACGAAGCCGGGTCACTCGTCACAATCTCATCACACGCCAAGGCAATAATCGCCCCACCCGAATACGCATCCGGGCGCACCCACGCCACCGTATTGTCAATCGACGAGGATTTGATCGCATTGGAAATCTCCAGCACCGCCCCAAGTTCGCCCCCCGGCGAGTTGATCTCAAAGACCATCGCCTCCATCCCCGCCTTCTCCGCCGCCTCGATCCGACGCTTGACCGACAACGCCGTCACCTGGTCGATCGCCCCCTTGACCGTTATCACCGCAATCCGATCCGCCTGCCGGGATGCCGGGATCGAAACCACCGAAACAGGCGGCACCGGTAGCACAGGCGTCCCGCCTGTGTTCTTCCCTCCCCCATCTGCATCCCCAACCCCCAGAGCCGCCCCAAGCCCCAAAGCGAGGCAAAGCCCCCAAACGATCCGATGGACGATTCCGACACCTGCTCTGTTGTTCTTCTGTATATGCACGCCTGCATTATAAGGGATCAACCACCCAAAGATTCACCCCAACCCAATCAATCCCAAATCATAAAAAAACCCCGAATCCACCGATCCGAGGCTCCAATCCCAATCCAGTCATCAATCCCTACGGACACCCGGCCGCAAACCCCGATAGAAATGCAGAAAGATCAAAGGCATTGAACGAGCCGTCAGAGTTAAAATCAGCTGCTGGGTCTTGGTTAGCAAATGCGGTGATGAACGCCGATACATCAAAGAAGTTCAACGCCCCATCCCCGTTCATATCAACACTGCACACCACATCACACGAGTTGGAAACATCAAGAATCTTCAGCCCGGTGCTCTGATCCACAGCATACAACTCATCGTCCTGAACCGCGATATCCGAGATAAGCCCGATCGAGGCATTGACTCCAATCACACCGACTGCTCCCGGATCGCTCACATCAAGCACAAGCAACTCCGCCCGCCCATTCATCACATACGCGTCATCGCCATCGACCGCCAGGTTGTTCCCGGCGATGAAAAACGGATCAGCCGCCGACGGGATCGTGAACTCCCCAAGCAACCCCGGCTCCGTCGGATCACTCACATCAAGAACGGTGAGTTTCCCGTCGCTGAGCACAAACGCTCGTTCATCTTCAACCTCAATATCCCGCGCATTCAAGCCCGGAGCAGCATACGACCCAACCAAAGCCGGCGCCGCCGGATCACTCACATCGTAAATCACCATCCCCGCATCGCCATCGCTGATATAGAGCAACGAACCCACAACGGCCATGTCGCCGATAAGTCCATCCGTCTCAACTTCGCTGTGCACCGACATCGCACCCGGATCACTCACATCCACCACCCGGAACAAACCGGATTCCGAGTTGCCAAGCTGGGCATACAAAGTATCACCAACCACCTGGATATTCCGGTTCCCGCCGACATCAAGTGTTCCCATCGCTGAAGGCGAAAAGGGATCGTTTAGGTCTACAGCCAGAATGCCCTGAAAACCCCACCCATCAATCGCAATATACGCAATACGCCCAGCGATATGCGCGTCATACACAAAGCGGTACGGCCCAGGGACTTCAACACCATAAATGGACAAAACGCCCGGAAGCCCAGCACCCATGACCCCAATGATATCCATCTCCGCGCCATACGCGGTGGTCACCGCCAATGGCCCGTCGACGGATACCGAAAGATACCCTGTCTGAGTATCTCGATCTTGAGACCAGAGCACATCAGCCTGCACACAATCATCATCCTGCCCCAAAGCCGGAGAGCCAAGCCCCCCAACGCCACCCAAAGCCAAAGTCCCGCCAATAAAGCCGCTCAAGGTCTTCTGCAAGTTCATGCTGATCTCCAAGTCCCCAACCATCCGGACGAAAAACCATTCTTGTGCGTGATCCAGTCGAGTATACAACAAACCCGACCCCATCGGAACCGATGTATAACAATGTTGCCTCAATCACCCGTGCGGGTTCCATCAAAGCATGTTTCTCGCCACAGATATATAAAAAAGCCCCCCAAGTTTACAAATCAGGGGGCAAATCGAATCGTGTCATATCCCAAAGGTAATCGCCGGTTTACCTGCAGATCACACGCACCCACCGCTAAACGCCGCCAAAAACGCGCTCACATCAAAGAAGTTCAACGATCCATCCCCGGTAAAGTCCGCCGACGCATCCCCCGCTCCAAACGCACTCAAAAACGCGCTCACATCAAAGAAGTTGAGCGTCCCATCCCCGTTCATGTCCGCCGGGCAGGGCGTGCAATCAAGCTGCACATCAACAATCAATAGATCACTGAATCCGGGCGCATACACGATCGAATCAACCACCGCAATCCCATTGCCAAAGTCCGCATCCGCATCAAACGCCCCGAGCATGACCATCGCCCCAGGGTCACTCACATCGACCACATGTACCTCGTCCCCGTCGAGTTGCACATACGCGATCGTTCCCTCGATTGCTACAAACCGCGCAGCCGTCGGCGTCGCATACACCCCGACCACCACAGGCGCCGTCGGATCACTCACATCAACCACCACCATCCCTCCAGGACCGTCAGCCACATACGCCAACGCCCCCTCACCCACTCCATGAACAGTCACATTGATCGCCACCCCATCGGTATCCATCTCACCAACAACGATCATCGCCGCCGGATCACTCACATCCAGAATCCGCAATCCCCCCTGATCCTGCGCCACATAGGCCAGCGTCCCAACCACATCCACCCCGTTGCTCGTGCCCCCGAGCAAATCAATCCCGGCCTGCGTCGCCGATGCCGGCTCGCTCACATCAGCCACCACCAACCCCGACACCCCATCACAGAGATACGCATACCCACCAACCACATCCACCCCAAACACATTCCCGCTGGGCGTATCAAAGCCCCCCACCAAACTCGTATTCGCAGGATCACTCACATCCACAATCTCAAGCGACACATTCCCGCCTGTCTTGCCCATATACGCCACGCCCGTCGGATCGACAAAGCCTGTCAGTGCAAAGGCAAACCCATCTGGCGACACAAACGCCCCCAACGCCGTCGGCCCCGTTGGATCGCTCACATCCACAATATTCAAAGTCCCCTGAAGCGTTGTCACATACGCCACCGACCCGATTACCTCCACATGAGCCGCAAACCCGTTGACCCCGAAACTCCCCACAACCACAGGCTCAACCACACACCCATCTTCTGCCCCAAGCGCACCCGACCCCGCGCACCCAACGCCTACCAGCGCGATCCATCCCAACCCTGCACACCTGATCTTCATCAACCACTCCCATTGCTTGGCCATACAACATACAAAGAGCCCCAACAGAAGAGTCTACCTCACCCTCGCCCCCCAGCCACCAAAATCCACCCTCAACCCTCTATTCCCCACCCCAAACCCGCACAACCCATCAATAACCACCCCCGGACGACACTCGCACCAAGCCTCATTTAGAAACCTCTCCAAGTCCTATTGCGTCAAAAGATGCTCCGCCAGCCGCTCCATGAGTTTCTGTTGAGCAATCAAACGGATATCCCCGTCAGGATCATCAAGAAACCCAACGGCAATCTGATCGAGCAGATCATCATATTCAGTACCGAGTTCAATTGGCAGGTTCTCAATAAGCCATCGCTTGATGTCAGGATCATCATCGTCGGCAAGCTGCGCAAAGTTCTCAACCCATGCCTTGATATGCGATGTGGGACCGAATGGGTCATAGCCCAAGGGGAGTGGTGGGGCTCCATCGGGGTCTGCGAGCAACTCATTGAGAATGAAGGGGTACGCCTGCTCTCCGTTGAGATTATGGCGGAGCATTATATCGAGACCGATACTGAAAAAGGTCTCATTTCTTTTTACATCATTTGGATACATCCGCGTGTGATTATCAATAGCCAGATCGATCGCGTGCTCAAAGTTTTCTAGGTACGATGCTGAACCGTTCTGTTCGTTGAGCTTCTGAGAACGCTGGACACGCTGAAAAACAGTCAACGCATGAGCACGCACGCCCAGATCATCCGACGAAAACATCGCATCGAGATTGTCTAAGAGTTGCTGCTTTTCTTGGGCAGAAAACTCATTAGAAAAATATCCTAAGTATGCAGCCCGAGTTTCTAATTCCATTTTCAACGGGGCCTCGGCCGCGTCGAGGAACTCGTCTTGAAGCTGCCCCAGAATACCTGCATCGCCGGCAAGAGTCATTGAAAACCCCCGGCGAGTACCATCATTGCTCGTGAGATTGACGCGGAATGCATCGCTCAAGAGACGCTCCTCGAGACCCGAGATGGCTCGTTTCAAATGAGCAGTTATGAGCGATTCAGTTTTCTCATATGATTCCATGTCCAATTCCCCCGACTCGTCATAGTGCCCATTGGGGGCGGTTTGAGATTGGATATCAGCACGGATCCAAGAACGGGCGAGATAGTACGGCCCTTCGTTTGAAATCTTGATGGTGACCGGATTCTCTTCTGTTATCGCATCAAGCATGTCGCGAGCGCTCAATCGAAGCAGCCTATCCGCGTCGATTGATGGACTGATCCATTCCCTGTCCCGATTCCCCCCCAGATAAACGCGAGGCCCATGGGTCAGTTCGGAGTTTACCGATTCGATAAGCTCCAATCGTCTGATATCCCACCGGTCATCAGCATTCAAAAACATGCCCTTGGCAAGTTGTTGCCCGAATCGGCGTCGCCTTGAATATGAAAACCAGTTGACATCGTCCCAACTCGAATCGAGCCGGTCTTCGAGCGTTGACTCATAAGGCGAGTTTTGAGAGAGAATCCATTCCTCAGGCAACCAATCCCATCCGGCCATCAGCACCCACGACGGCACCGCTGCGAACCAATCCGTCTCCGCCACCCGTCGATGCACCGAAAACCCATACCCGCTGAGCCCAAACATCCCAATCGCCACCACAAACGCCCACCTCGCCCGTCGGCTGCGCTTGAACTGCCGCGCGCTCTTCGCCGTGCGCCCACACTCGGGGCATTGAAGCCCCGCCGCATCGCTCATGTCATACCAACACTTGGGACACCGCACCCGCCCGCGCGGCCGATCGCCGATGATCGCCCAGACAAGCACAAAGACGCCAAAGAGCCCGACGCTGCCCGCGATGATCGCGACGGGTGTCGTCCACCGATCATATGAATCGGTATAGAGTATTTCGAGATGAATCGCCATCGCCGCTGCGAATAGGGCAACCGTTGCGCAGACAAACATCAGCACCAGCCCAAGCCAAAACGATCGAGCCGACCGCTGAGCGACCAGCCGCTTGCGCCTGCGCGCCACCGCTTCCGAAACCCATCGCACAAACAGCGAAAAACTCCAGCACGCCATCAACGACGCGATCACCCACAGCAATATCACCCAAATACCCATACCCCCAGTATACGACAACCCCGCACATCAGGTTTCGCAGCTTCCCACTTCCTCACCCAAACCCCACCCGATTCCTCAGCACCCCAACCCCCTCAATCTCCACCTCAACCACATCCCCATCATTGAGCCAGACCCTCGGCTCGCGCGCCATCCCAACACCACTCGGCGTCCCCGTCAAAATCACCGTCCCCGCTACCAGCGTCGTCCCTTTACTCAGTTCCTCAATCAACACATCCACCGGGAACATCATCTGCGAGGTCCGCGCATCCTGCATCACCGCCCCATTGACCCGGCACACAATCCCCAAATCCAACACATCATGCCCGTTGCTTTGCAACTCTTCAACGCTCACAACCCTCGGCCCAAGCGGACAAAAAGTATCAAACCCCTTCCCCCGACAAAACTGCCCCCCCGACCCCTTCTTCTGCCACCACCTCGCCGACACATCATTGGCGCAGGTGAACCCAAGCACATACCCTAGCGCATCGCCCCGCGAAACATCCTTGCAATCCTTCCCAATCACCACCGCAAGTTCTGCTTCAAAGTCCGTCTGATTCCCCCCGAACGCCTCATCGCGCGCAACAGCCGGAATCACAATCGCTTCTCCATCCCCAATCACACTCGCGATGTTCTTCGTAAAAACCATCGGCCGCTCCGGCGCCTCAATCCCCTGCTCCGCCGCATGAGCCGCATAGTTCCGCCCAATCCCAAAGATCTGCCGGATCGGAACAGAACCAGATGGAGTCACAATCTCGCTACCCGTCGGTGTGGTGTTGATCTTCATGCCTCAACTGTATCGCCATCAAACCCAATTAGCCTGCGCCATAAAAAACCCCGGCATCTCTGCCGGGGCCTAAAACAGTTTCATCAGTTCGTAGGCATCACGATCGGGACTCGCTTTTTCTTCTTCCGAAAATCAATCACCTGCAACCCGCCATCCCCGTCGGCGACATACCCGTACCGACCAACAACACAGATTTCAAACGCACGACCAGCGGTATCAATGTGATCAATTTGTATCGGACTCCGAGGGTTTATCACATCGAAGACATAGATCCCGGCGTCGCTATCAGCAACATACAGCGTCGTTCCCACAATTTCAACGCTATAGGCAAACCCGGGCAACTCAACGGTGCTCAGCAAGATCGGGCGTTTGGGCTCGCTGGCATCCATGATTGTAACTCCGGTGTCCTGATCACCGATGTACACCGTCGTTCCCTGCACCGCGATACCAAACGCCTCATCAGCGGTCCGTGTTGTGCTCACCAACTTCACATGCGATGGCTTTGTTAGATCAAAGACAGCCAACCCTGTGCGCCGATCGCCTACATATCCTGTGGTGCCCTCAATGGCGATATACGGCGCCGATTGCTCCATCGGACGCTGCCCGAGAATCTTGGGTGCCGATGAATCAGAAACATCAAACGCGATCACTCCTCGCCCATTGCCAGATGTATACACCGTGTTCCCAAGTACCGCAACACCCTTTACTTCGCCGATGCCGTCGTAGGAACCGATTAACTTTGGGCAGCATGGTCGGCTGATATCAACAATCAACAACCCGCCAAACCCGCCCGCAAGGTATGCCTCGCGCCCAACAACCCGGATCTGATGAATCTGGCCTCGATCAGTTTTTAGTTCTCCGATCATCTGCGGGCTTGCTGGGTTGCGGACATCGAATATCTGCATCCCGCCATGATGCCCCACATACGCATACCCGCCAACAACCTCGACCGACATCGTATAGCCCGGCATCTCAACCGATGAAATCAGCCGAGGGTCGCGGGTGTCTTTCGCCTGCTCATCATCCATATACCCAAGCCCATGACTTGAAGTGAGCCCAATCAGGAGCAGCCCATTGATGATCGAGCGATGAAGTCTGTGAGGAGTTTTCATTGTATAAACCTTTCAAATGCCTAGACGAATCCCATATGCTTCGAGCACACATTCTATGAACTTCGGGTTGAGTGTACAAGCCAAATCTCAACATATTCTGTCTCCATTTGTCAAGATCGCGCCAACAATACCCTGTGCCTCCACCCGCTCCACCATCCCCCAAACCGGGTCGTTTCCGTCGCCCGGTGGCCTCGCCGGTCAAGCTTGTCACGCTTGCGTTCCTCTCCTTCCACCCCAACGCCATGCCCTGGCTGGCGCGGGCGAACTACGCCCGCGAACTCCGCTCCGCCTTCTTCCTCCCCTGGGCCATCGCCGCAACCGAAGGCGGCGTCATCGGGTTCATCGTCCGCAAACTCTACGAAGATGTCATCGACGATACAACCCTCAACTACTTCGCTGGCGCACTCATCGCCGCCCCCGCACTCGCCAACATCACCTCATTCCTCTGGGCGATCCTCGCCCACGGCAAGCGCAAAGTCCCATTCATCACCGCCCTCCAACTCGGCGTCCTCATCTCCATCGCCCTCATGGCCCTGGCCCCGCGCACGCCGGGCGGGCTCATCATGCTCGTCGCTGCGGCATTCAGTGCTCGGATTTTGTTGGCAGGCATCGTCACCATCCGGGCGACGATCTGGGGCGTGAACTACCCGGCTCAGCGCGCCAAGCTCACAGGCAAGCTCCAAACAGTGTCAGTCACCATCTCCTCGCTCATCGCCATCGGGCTCGGCGCAGCGATGCAGTACAACGAAAATGCGTATCGGATCCTCATTCCCATCGGCGGGCTCGTCGCCCTCGCCGGTGTCTCGTCCTACGCCCGCATCCGCCTCCGATCCGAGCGCAGCATCCTCAAAAACGAACAAGAGCAAACCGAAGCCGACAACAAAACTTCAATCTTCTCGGGTTTCAAAGTCCTCAAAGAAGACAAATCCTACCGCGCCTACCAGATCTGCCAACTCCTCCTCGGGTTCGGCAACATCATGTCGTGGACGCCCTTCGTCATCATGGCCAAACAACAGTTCGATGTCGGCTACCTCCAAGGCATCCTCCTCACCCAGGTCATCCCCCTGATGATGATGCCCTTCACCATCCCCCTCTGGGCCAAGCTGATTGACCGCGTCCACATCATCCAGTTCCGCGCCTTCCACTCCTGGATATTTGTCGGCTCGATGGTGTGTGCGCTGGCAGCAGGACTGGCAGGCTCAATCGAGTTCCTTTTCGCAGCATCGATCTTGCGCGGCATCGCCTTCGGCGGCGGCGCACTCGCCTGGAACCTCGGTCACCTTCAGTTTGTCAAAGCAGAGAAATCGCAGGACTACATGTCAATCCATGTAACGCTCACCGGCTTGCGAGGACTGACTGCCCCCTTCGCAGGCGTCGCCCTGTATAACGCCCTCGAGCATCATCAGCCGGGCGCTGGGGCATATACATTCCTCGCAACACTCGCGATTACAACCAGCGGCGCGTTGGGGTTCTATTACTTGTACACCAAGCTTCGCAGAGACGCAAGGCCTTGAAGTGGGGGAGAGCGGAGGCCTGAGGGGATGGGGGGGGAGGAAAAAATGCGCCGTCAGACGCGCCCTAGAATCTGCGGTGACTCAACTCCCAACCATTGTGCTCTACGACGGCTGGTGCTCGCTGTGCTCAAACTCCGCAGCCAAACTCCGCACACTCGACAACAACCGCGAAATCCTCAAACTCGTCAACTTTCGCGATCACCCCGAGTTGATCGAGACACACAATCTCGACCCCGCCCAGGTGCGCCGTGTCATGCACGCGATCACCCCCGAGGGCACCGTCCTCACCGCGATGGACGCGCTCCGCCACGCCATGACCCGGGTCGGCCGCGGATGGATGATCGCCTGGACCAATCTGCCCATCCTGCGAACAATCTGCAACAAACTCTACCTCATCCTCGCCAACAACCGCCACCGCTGGTTCTCCCGCCACCATTGCACCTAAGGCTCATGCGATATCTGATTTTTAAGAAGGGTACCGCATACGACTCTTGTCCCGACATTCCGCCGAGTATCTCCTACGGACATCCGGCAGCGAAGGCGGTGAGGAAAGCGCTTACATCGAAGAAGTTGAACGATCCATCTCCTGTGAAATCGGCGATGGGGTCGTTTGCGGCGAAGGCTGTAAGGAAGGCGGAGACATCGAAGAAGTTGAGCGAGCCGTCGCCGGTGAGATCAGCAGCGCATGGCCCAAGAACTGTGATCGTGAACTCTCCAGCAAGCCCGTTGTTGGCGAGATTATCATCACCTCGGAACTGTGGGTTTACATAGATCCCGATGTAGTAAGTCCCCGGCGTGAGCAGATCGTCTTCATCATCACCGATCAACAACACAGGCGTATCGTTCACTACCCAGAGCCCATCTGGATCGAGTACTTCCTGAATATCGATCTCCCCGAGCACAATGTCATCTCTGGTAATCGTGGAGTCTGTTGATGCGTAGAACTCCATATTGACATCGAATGTTCCAAAGTCACCAAGGTTTTGTACATGCGATGTCACATTGATGGTGTCGCCGAGGCTGTAGGAAACACTCGCGTCGTAAGTGCATAGCGTCGCTGCCAAATCATAATGCGGCGGGAGCACCGTCCTTGTCGTACTCATCGCTCTAGCATTGTTGCTCAAGTCTGGATCAAGCCCCTCAGACTCGGTCACGATTGCACCGAAGTAGTAGTCCCCGGGAGGGAAAGACTCGGGCAGGGTCATGTTCCGCGAGTGGGCATCACTCTCCCCGACTGGCAAATCAAAGGCATTAAACTGATTGGCAATCAGAATATCATCGGCGGTAATTATGTTGTCTATTGACGCATAAAACTCGAAGTCAAGACCAAGAGCTCCCGCGTCGCCATCGTTTCGCACGGTTGCGCCGATGTTGAAAAACCGCCCTGGACGAATATCTCCACCACCTGTGGTGACAAACATATTCGTCACATTCAAATCCGGCAATAGCTGAGGCTCAGTTGTAAAGAACCACACAAAGCCGGGTATCGTTACAAAGCCGCCCACGGTATCGATCCGCCAGTAGTAGGTGGTATCCCAATCGAGGGTATCCAAAGCATATGAAAGCGTGGAGGCAGGGACTCTCTCCAAAAATTCCGTCTCATCGGGCGTTGAATCCGTACCGAAGTACACCTCATAAAAGAATGCGTTGTTCGCGGGCGCCCATGAAAGATCAGTATCGATATTCACACCCACCGATCCAACAACCGGAAAACCGAACGGCGACTGTCCGGGGACTCCCCGCTGCCCGCTTGTGGGCAGCACAACCGCATCGCCATAGAGCGTTGGCCCAGCCTGCGCGAACGAGCCGGCGATGCTCAACGCCCCGGCGAGAAGCAAAGATGCTCTGGCGAAACCAAGGCTTGACGATCTCATTGATGCTCTTCTCATTGTCGACTCCTGTGCATTCATACTTTGTCGAGGCATCGTACAGGATCATCCCTATCAGAGCAATGGAGAAAACAAAATTGCCAATTAAAAGACACTCCTGTATCTGGTTTTGTACGAGCCTGTCCGAAACCGGGTCTCTGGACCAGTTCACCAAACCCTGTTGATATCTATTGTGTCGAGTCCAAGGACCCAATAACTTACGGGCATCCCTCGCCAAAGGCCGTGAGGAACGCACTCACATCAAAGAAGTTGAACTCGCCATCACCCGTGAAATCAGCCGCAGAATCTTGAGCCGCGAACGCGCTGAGAAAGGCGGAGACATCAAAGAAGTTGATCTCGCCGTCGCCTGTCAGGTCAGCAAGGCAGACACCCCTCCGACCGCGAAGGCACAGCCACCTCCCCGCGGGGCGCATGGAGGCGAGTAAGAATGGCGAGGCGATCGAATAAACCTCTCCCCCGGGCTCGTTGATCGACCATATCCGGGCTACGATCCCCACTCAAGGATCGGTGCCCGAGCGGCTGAAGGGGCCGGATTGCTAATCCGGTGTACAGGGTAAACCTGTACCGAGGGTTCGAATCCCTCCCGATCCGTTTCTTTGCGACAAGAACCACCAAACCCCATGCCTCGCCATGGGGTTTTTGGTCGCCTCAGTAGAACGGGCTTCCAGCCCGTTTCTTGGATAACCCAATCGGAATCAGAAGAAACGGGCAAGATGCCTGTTCTACCGAAAGCACCACCATGTCCCAACTCGACCCACACAAAAAACGGCTCACTCGCATCACCTGCGCCGAGCACATCACCCCCTTCCTCCGCCGAGAGGTCGAAGCCCTCGGCTATGAGATCCAGGAAGAGGATCATGTCGCCGTCCACATCGGCGCGACCCTCGAAGACTGCCTCCGCCTCAACCTTCATCTCCACACCGCCCAGCACACCTTCTGGCTCTTGACCCGGTTCCGGTGCCCGTCGCTCAACGCGCTGGCCAAAGAAGCCAGCTCGTTCCCGTGGGAAGAGCTCATCCCCAACGACTCCTACTTCACCATCACCTCGAATATCGAGCACCACAGCATCGACAACACGATGTACCCCAACCTCGTGCTCAAGGACATGATCGTCGATCGGATCAACGACAAAACCGGCGCCCGTCCAGACACGGGCCCGGACCGCTCGTGCGTCGTGATCCATCTCGTCTGGAAGAACGATCGCGCGTGGATCTACCTCAACACCAACGGCGTGCGCCTCTCCGATCGTGGATACCGCAAGATGCCTCACGATGCGCCGATGCGTGAAACCCTCGCCGCCGCGGTGCTCATGGGCATGGGCTACGACGGCTCGACGCCTTTGGTCAACCCGATGTGCGGCTCAGGCACTTTGGCGATCGAAGCAGCACTCATCGCCGCAGGACGCGCCCCAGGCTTGTTCCGCTCCGATGCGAGTTGCCTGCACACCATGCTCGATCTCGATGATTCATACATCGAGATGCGCAAAGAAGCCCGCAAATCCAAACCCGTATTCAAAGACCCGATGCCGATCATCGCCACCGACAACAACCCCCGCGCCATCGAAGCCGCGATGAAAAACGCCAAGACCGCAGGCGTCGAGCACCTGATTGATTTCGAAGCCTGCGACTTCGCCGACACCCAAGTCCCAGAACTCGAAGATGGCGAAACCGGGCATGTGATCCTCAACCCAGAGTACGGCCTGCGCCTCGGTGAAACCGATTCACTCAAAGAAACCTACTCCGACATTGGCGACTTCTTCAAAACCCGATGCAAAGGCTACACCGGGCATGTGTTCACCGGCTCTCGAGAACTCTCCCACGAGATCGGGCTCAAAACCGCGGGGCGACAAATCTTCTACAACGCCCAGATCGAATGCCGATTGCTCAGCTACGAACTCTACGACGGGTCACGAAAAAACAAGCCCGCTACGAACCAAGATGAGCAAGCCTCGTACAACGAGCATGACAACCAAGATGACACCAACACCACGATTTGAAATGCTCGTCGGGCTTCATGTCACTGATGACGCTCAGTACGATCTCTACCGAGCAGGCATGACCCCAATCCTCGAATCCCTCGGCGGCTATTTCCGCTACGACTTCCGCGTGAGCGAAACACTCAAAGCACCCGAAGGCGAAAAGTTCAACCGCGTCTTTGTACTCTCCTTCCCCGATGAGGAGAAAAAAAAGCTTTTTTTCGAGCACGACGCTTACAAAGTTGTCCGGACCGAGTATTTCGACACTTCGGTCAAATCTGCAACGATTATCGCCTCATTTGTGACCCCCTGAGCCCATCCTGTTGAGCAGGAAACATGCCCGGCGTTCATATCAGATATGAATATCTGAAAAACGGCTTATTTTTGTATCTCGAGTTGCCGATCCCAACATCTACACGATGTTCATCGGACTTCGTGCAGATTGAGGTACCAAGAATATGAGCTCCAGCACCACACTCACCGGCAACGAACAGTTCTTCGAAGAAGACGAACTCATTGTCTCCAAAACCGACACGCGCGGACGGATCACCTACGCCAATGAGGTGTTCCTCCGCGTAGCACTCTACGCAGAAAATGAAGTCATCGGCAAGGCCCATAACATCATCCGCCACCCCGACATGCCCCGATGCGTGTTCAAGTTCCTCTGGGATCGCATCGCCGACAAGCACGAGGTTTTTGCCTATGTCATCAACCGATGCAAAAACGGCGATCACTACTGGGTCTTCGCCCATGTCACACCCACAATCGACGACAACGGACGCATCATCGGCTACCACTCGAGCCGAAGGGTGCCAAGCCAATCAGCACTCGAGGTCATCAAGCCGCTCTATGCCGAGTTGTTGGCGATCGAAGCCAGGCATCAACTCCCACGCGAGCAATGGCAGGCATCATTGCCCGTGCTCGTCGCCAAACTCGAATCCATGAATCTGAGCTACGACGAACTGATCTTCCAGCTCTGCGCCTAATCGAATACACACTTCCACCCGGAGATACCCGTGAGCACACTCGACTATCAAGCACACCAAACATTTGAAAACCAACCCTCGTCGAGTGCTGATGGAGGGAAGTGGATCAACGAAGCGACGAGGGTATGTGCATCTGCTGCAAAGGGTGACCTTGAAGCCCGCATTCTCAATATCGATGAAGCTTCCGAGTTCGCCCCCATGCTCCACGCGATCAATCACATGCTCGACATGACCGACGCCTTTGTACGAGAAGCCGGCGCGTCCCTCTCCTTTGCATCCCAAGGAAAATACTTCCGCAGAGTCCTCCCCCACGGATTCCGAGGCTCATTCAAACAAACCGCACGAACCATCAACGAAGCAACAGAACAAATGGACGCCGACGCAACAGAACTCCGCCAAGCGCAGAATGAACGCAACGAACTCATCGACGACATCACCACCGCCAAGGATGTCTCGGGCAAACTCATCCAATCCACCAAAGACATCGAACGGATGTTCACCATCATCTCCGGCATCGCCAAACGCACCAACCTGCTCGCCCTCAACGCCACCATCGAAGCCGCCCGGGCGGGCGAGGCGGGCAAGGGATTCGCGGTCGTCGCGGAAGAGGTCAGCAAACTCGCGACCCAATCCACCAAGGTGACAACAGACATCCAAGCCAATGTCATCACCATCCAACAAGTCTCGTCCCAAACCGTGCACTCCATCGAACGCATCCTCGATGTCCTCGATCGACAGGTCGTCCAAGCGGCCGACAAGCCCCAAGCATAATGTTTCAATCGCCCTATTCCCTCGGTGCGCCTACCGTAGCACATGCCAGACGCTGCCAATATCTTGCCCGATATCACAGAAGACCCCGCCAACTCCGCGCTGCCCTACAAAATCGCCTGCCTGTGCGATCTCCGCGACAAAGACGGCCGAGTCCTCCTCCTCCACCGCATCAAATCGCCAAACAAAGGGCTCTGCTCACCAATCGGAGGCAAGCTCGAGATGCACATTGGCGAATCCCCCGCCCAGTGCGCCCAGCGAGAGATCGAAGAAGAAGCCGGCATCCGCGTCGAGATCGAAGACCTGCATCTTGGCGGGCTCATCGCCGAGACCGCCTTCGAGGGCAAAACACACTGGCTTCTATTCTACTACCGCGTGCTGCGCCCTGTCGAAGTCATCGACGGGCACATGAACGAAGGCGAACTCCGCTGGCATGATCCCGCAGAGATCGAATCCCTGCCTCTGCCCATCACCGATCGTGAGATCATCTGGCCGATGATCAACAAGCATGATGCCTCAGGGCCCAGCGGCTCCCCAGGATTCTTCAGTCTCCACATCGACTGCACAGGCGAAAAACTTACTTGGACGGTCGAGCAAGAAACGCCGACCTAAAGCCATGTTTCTTCGCTCAGTTTCTCCCATAAATCTCCTCCCTCGGGCTTCCGGGGGAGGTGCCGAACGAAGTGAGGCGGAGGGGGTCTTGCTTTTCTACCCATTGCCAATTGCCCACTGCCTATTGCCTTTTTCAAGCAAGACCCCCTCCGTCTGCTGCGCAGCCACCTCCTCCGGAAGCCCGGGGGAGGTGAAAATGAGTCGTCAAACACCCCCTAAAGCCGATACCCCACCGGGTGCTCGATCAACGAGTACAACTCCCGAAGCACCGTCATCACGATGAACCCGGTCGTGGTCAGCGCGACCATATATCCAAAGGCGGTCCAAAGCCCCGAACCCGCAAGCCACCCGCAGGCATAGAGCGCAGGCCAGATCGCGCCATACCGCGAGACCTTCTCACCCAACGCCGGGCCCATCCCGACCTTTTTATACCGCCGATAGATCATCAGCGCGAAGATCCCCATAAACCCGAGCGGATACAGCCCCGCGGTGATCGGCACATACGCAGGCCAAAGCCCATACTCCCCCATCCGTGAGATCGCCAAAGCCAGAAGAATCAACGAGCACATCGCCCATCCAATGAGCGCGAAGATCACCGCCCGCTTCGAGATCGGCGGGCTTCTCCGCCCAAGGTGCCCCGCGAGCCCCGCGACGATCATCGCATGAGTCATCACCAACCACACCGGGAGCAAGAACTGCACCCATAAATCGGGAATGAGCATATGGCCGGCATAGATCACACTCAGCAGCACCATCCCGATCCCGGGAACAAACTTGCCGAGCACATTGAACACCAGAATCGCGCACGCGAGCATCAGCGTCACCAAAATCGCCCCGGTCCCAAAGACCATCGCCCCGAGCACCGCGAGCATCAGCGTCGCAGCCACCATACACACCGCCAACTCGATACTCGCCGACCCATCAACGATCGGGCTCCCGGCTCGCCCAAGGGCCCGATCCCGATGCACATCGAGCAAATCATTGAGGCTCATCCCAAAGGCGTACAACCCAACCCCCGCGATGAGCCCCCCGCCGAGCAAGATGCCCAACGGGGCGTTCATGACGATCTCGGTCCCCGTCTCTTCTTCGTTGAATCGTGCCCAGAGGATGATAAACCAGAGGTTCGCCACGGCACCGAAAGCCGTCGTCACACGGGTGAGTTTGAGCATCGGCGCGAGTTTGATGAGGGTTTTTCTCATGGGCTCTCCATCAGATCGTCGCTTAGATGGTAGGAGCAATGGGTGATCGGCGAGCGAGGGGCTACGATCATGGACTATGCCCCCTGCACCGTCCAACCCGACCTCTGATTTGGCCCCGAATCCGGCTTCAAACCTGGCCCCGAGCGCGATCGTGGTTTCTCACTATAACCAGACCATCACCTCGGTGATGCGCGACGGGGCCATCGGCGCATATCTTGACCGAGGCGGGTCGAAATCGACCTTGGCAATCCTCGAAGCACCCGGGGCCTATGAACTGGTCTCGATCGCCCGCGCAGCAGCGAGTAGCGGCCTATACGGCTCGGTTGTCTGCCTCGGATGCGTCATCAAAGGCGAAACCTCACACGATCAACACATCTCCAACGCTGTCGCCAATGGCTTGGCGCAGATCACGGTGGCGACGGGGGTGCCCGTATCCTTTGGCGTGCTCACGACCAACACCAACGAACAAGCCCTCGCCCGCGCGGGCGGGGCAAAGGGCAACAAGGGGGCCGAGGCAATGAACGCAGCACTCGACGCGGCCGACGCGATCGCGATGCTCGTAAAAGCCAAAGCAACCAACACACCCGGCGTTCGTTTCACGCCCGGCTTGACACCCAACGACAAACTGACGAGTGCGAAGGAATCAAACTAACCCATGGCTTCACCACGAGACATCCGTAAACTCGCCCTCTTGGCGTTGTACCAACTCGATGCCCGCGCCGGCGAGGACATCGAGTCCATCCGCAGTTCGCTCAACGATGTCCACACCCTCGAAGATGAAGGGTTGGTCTTCTCCGATCTCAAAGCCGAGTTCACCGACAGCCAGCGCGACAAAGCCTTCGAGCTCGCGCGACGGGCCTACGGGCATCGCTCGGTCGCCGACATCGAACTCAACGAACTCTCCAAAGACTGGACCGTCACGCGCATGCCCGTCGTCGATCGCTCGATCCTTCGCCTTGCCCACTATGAGATGACGGCCATCGCCGATCCCAAGCCCAAGGCAGCGGTCAACGAAGCGGTCGAACTCGCCAAGGCGTTCTCGACCAAGAACTCGCCGGGGTTCATCAACGGGATTCTCGACAAAGTCCTCAAACGCGTTTTGGCCAAGGCCGACGCGGCGGCTGGGGAGTAAGGCGGTTCTTTCATGGCAATTTTCCGTAAAGCAATCGACAAACTCAAAGAAGGGCTCGGCAAGACCCGTGATACCTTTGTGTCCTCGCTCCGCTCGGTGCTCAGCGGCAAGCAACTTGATGATGAACTCATCAAAGAGATCGAGAAACGGTTGATCCAGTCCGATGTTGGCGTGGCGGCGACCAAGGTGCTCATTGATGGGATCAAAGCCGACTACAAGGCCGGTTCGCTGACCAAAGGCGAAGATGTCATCGAGTACCTCAAAACCGAACTCAAAGCCATGTGGCCCGCCCAAGATCGCACGCTCAATATCTCCGACACGAAACCATCCGTGATCCTCATGACGGGTGTCAATGGGGTGGGCAAGACTACTTCCATCTCTAAACTCTGCCAGCAACTCACGAGCGAAGGCAACACTGTCCTGCTGGGGGCGTGCGATACTTTTCGGGCTGGTGCTGTTCGCCAGCTTGAAATCTGGGGCGAGCGATTGGGCGTCGAAGTTGTCAAGGGGCAACAGGGCGGCGATCCGGCGGCTGTGGCGTTTGATGCGTGTGCTGCGGCCAAAGCGCGGGATGTTGATATCTTGATTCTTGATACCGCGGGTCGGCTGCACACGCAGGCGGGGTTGATGGACCAGTTGAGTAAAATCCGGCGCGTCATCGACAAAAACATCCCTGGGGCTCCCCACGAAACTCTTCTTGTTCTTGATGCAACCAGTGGGCAGAACGCGCTGCGCCAAGCGGAAGAGTTCAACGCGGCTGCTGGTGTGACGGGGATTTTCTTGAGCAAGCTCGACGGCACCGCGCGAGGGGGGATTGTTGTGGCGATCAAAGAGGCGACGAATATCCCGGTGAAGTTCATCGGCTTGGGTGAGACGCCTGAGGATGTTGAGGCGTTTGATCCTGAGCGGTTTGTTGAGGCGATGTTCGCGGAGTGAGTGGGGGGAGGAGGGGAGATGGGAGAAGAGCCCCTCCGTCTCGCTGCGCTCGACACCTCCCCGCGGGGGCGCGGGGAGGGGCCAGAGTTTGGCGGGGTGGGGTTTGAGGCGGTGTGTTTGAGGAGGGTTGATGTGGCTTTTCGGGCGGTTTCTTGGAGGGGGGCGGCTCGGTTGGGGTTGTCTTGGGCGGCGAGGGTTGAGTTGTCGACGATGTCGCGCAATGCGGCGAGGGATTGGGTTCTTAGGTTTGAGTTGATGGTTTGTTGGCGGGCAGAGTTGATGCGCTCGATGGCGGCTGTGGCATTTTTGTAGGCGTCGGATTCGGTGATGGCTTGGAGTTGGGTGAGGGTGAGGGAGTGGATTTGGCAGATGATTGGTGGGGTGAGGGCGGGGTCGAG
>Ga0316204_10001243_pt1 | contig 73228 bp, 46 predicted proteins | sample 6monrhotite_MG_2_FD_205661 | JGI IMG/M metagenome (GOLD analysis project Ga0316204, IMG submission 205661) | Microbial mat bacterial communities from mineral coupon in-situ incubated in ocean water Damariscotta River, Maine, United States -... | ecosystem: Environmental > Aquatic > Marine >...
CAAGAAGGCCTCGAGCGCCAAGAAGGCCTCGCCCAAGAAGAAGGCTGCGACCAAGAAGAAGGTGACCACCAAGGTCGCCAAGAAGAAGGCCGGGCCGAAGAAGAAGGCCGGGCCGAAGAAGAAGGCGACGACTAGGAAGGCGACGACCAAGAAGGCGACGACCAAGAAGAAAGTGACCGCCAAGGCCGCCAAGAAGAAGGCTGCGCCGAAGAAGAAGGCGACGGCCAAGAAGAAGGCGACGACCAAGAAGGCGAGGACCAAGAAGAAGGCGACGACCAAGAAGGCGAGGACCAAGAAGAAGGCGACGACCAAGAAGGCGACGACCAAGAAGAAGGTGACCGCCAAGGTCGCCAAGGCCGCCAAGAAGAAGGCCGGACCGAAGAAGAAGGCCGGACCGAAGAAGAAGGCCGGGCCGAAGAAGAAGGCTGCGACCAAGAAGGCGACGACCAAGAAGGCGACGACCAAGAAGGCTGCGCCGAAGAAGAAGGCGACGACCAAGAAGGCTGCGCCGAAGAAGAAGGCGACGACCAAGAAGGCCGCGCCCAAGAAGACGGCGACCAAGACGAGCGCTGCAAAGCCAGCAGCCAGCGGCGATCGCCTGCTGGCGGCCGCGCGAGAGTTGGCAGAGCTTCGAGCTGACCGGAACGCCTTGCGGGCTCGCTGCGAGGCTCTGGAGTCGGGCGCTGCGAAGGCAGCCAGCGCGGGGCTGGCGGAGGTCCAGGCGGAGCGCGACGTGGCTCGCTCGGAGGCCGAGGAGGCTCGGGCAGCGGCCAGCACAGCGGCGGACGAGCGCGAGGCCCTGCGGGCGGAGCGCGACGTAGCGCGCGCTGAGCTCGGACAGCTCCAGGCGGAGCGGGGCGAGATCAAGGCGAAGCTCGCCTCTCTGCCGGAGCAACTCGAGGCTTTCCGTGACGAGCTCGAGTCATTGCAGCTCGAGCGCGCTGCCCTTGGCGACGAGCTGGCGGGGGTTCGCTCGGAGCGGGACGAGTTCCGCGCGGAGCGCGACGCCTTGCGGACGCGCGCGGGCGAGCTGGCGAGCGCCGTTGAGGCCAGTCGCTCCTCGGGGGAATCGGCGACCCAGCGGCTCAAGGCGCTGGAGAGCGAGATCTCGTCCACGAGCGAGAGTGTGAGTTCGCTTCAAGGCGAGAAGGTCGAGCTCGAGGAGGAGCAGGAGCGGCTCCTGAGCGAGCTCGAGACCGCTCGAGGAGAGCTGAGCGCCGCTCAAGCGGCCCGCCATGCGGCCGAGGTCCGGGCGGCAGAGGCTGAGGGGCAGCTCGCGAGCGCGCGCGAGTCAGCCGAGGCGCAGGCCGCGGCGCGCGAGAAGGCGGAAGAGTCGGCTCGAGTCGCCCGGGCCGAGGTCGAGGCGATCCAGGCCCAGGCCGAGGAGTCCGAAGGGGAGGTCGCCGGTCGCCTGGACGCCGCCGAGCGACAGTTCGCCTCGATCTTGGGGGACGAGGAGTCCTCTGAGGACGCAGCAGGCGTCTCGAGCGCTGCCCAGGCCCGCCTGGAAGAGCTCGAGGCTGAGCTGGCGGAGCTTCGCCAGGAGCGAGATGCGCTGAACGGAGCCAGCGAAGGCGCTCGCCTCGAGGCCGAGGCGGCGCGTGAGGCTCTGGCGGCCAGCGAGTCGCGCGCCGGGACCCTCCAAGAGCAGCTCGAGGAGGCTCGGACTCAGGCCGAGGCCATGGCCGAGGCCCAGCGCGGGCTGGTTGAACTGCGGGCCCAGGCGGCGGAGGCCCGGCGCCTCCAGGCGGCGCTCGAGGAGGCCGAGTCGCGAGCCGCAGCTCTTGAAGAGCTCCGCGAGGAGGTCCAGGTCTTGGCCCCCCTTCGCGAGGTCGCGGCCCAGAGTCAGCGGGAGACGCAGCGCCTCGAGGGAGAGCGATTGCGCCTCGAGGGGCACAACTCGCGGATCGAGACGATGCTGAGCGAGCTTCAGGCTCAATGCGCGATGGCGCAGTCCGACGTCGAGACGGCCCGGAGCGAGGCCGAGGAGGCCCGCGCGGCCCTCGCCAGCCACCTGGAAGACCGCGAGCAGGCCCTGGCGGCCGGCGCGCCCGAGCTGGAGTCGCTCCGCGCTCAGGTCCAGCGCCTCGAGGGCGAGGTGGCTGAGGCCCAGGCCAAGGCAGGGGCTGATCCAGCCTTGGCGGCTCGCGTCTCTTCCCTCGAGGACGAACTCCAAGCTCGCGACGTCGAGTTGGGGCGGGCGCGGCAGGCAGTCAGCGCGGCTCACGAGCAGGCGAGCGCCCTGGAGGAGGCGCGCCAGCGGGCGCAGGTCGCCGAGCAGCGGCTCCAAGACGCTGTCCAGGCTGGACAGTCTGGCGCGGAGCGATCGCAGGTTCTCGAGGGCCAAGTCCGTGAAGCCCTCGCGCGAGCCCAGAGCGAGAGCGAGGCCCGCGCGACCCTCGAGCGCGCCCACGCCGACGCCGTCAACCGGCTTCAGGCCCTCGCAGGCGAGATGCAGGCTTTGCGCGAGCAAGCTGGGGCTGCAGACCCGAACCGGGAGGCCGCGCTTCAGGCCTCCTTCGCGGCCGAACTCGAGCAGGCCCGCCAGGCCCACGCGGCTGAGCTCGAGGGCGTTCAGACGCGCGCGGCCGACCTCGCGGTTCAGTCCCAGGAGGATCGCAAGCGCCTCCTCTCGCGGCTCCAAGACCTCGAGCAGCGCATGCGGGATCAGGACGCGCTCCGCGTCCACCAGGATCAGATCCGCGACCAGCTCGCCGAGAAGCTCAAGTCCAAGGAGCAGGAGCTGGCGCGCCTCCGCGAGGGGGACGAGAAGAAGAAGAAGGGCTTCTGGCCCTTCGGCAAGTAGCTCCTCTCCTGGGCTAATTCCGATTCTGCCGCAGCAGAATCGTGGACCGCGCGGCCTGCCTGCTCGACCTCAGCCCGCGAAGTCCTATCGCCCGCCCCTGCCGAGCAAGGTTGTGGCAGGAGCAAGGAGAGGCACGGGTCAGGCGCGACAGCAAGGGACGAGTGCAGAGCGCCGGCGCGAATCGGAGGCTCTTGGCTACTCGGCGGACGAGGCGCCCAGGACGAGCCAGCGCTTCAGCCACTCGGACCTCAGCCAGGGGAGCCCACCCGGGCTCGCGGTCAACCACAGGGCCTCGTCTCCGAGGGCGACCTCGAGGTGGGCTTCGCAGCCGTAGGGGTCTGGGTCTCCGGCTAGGCGCAGGGAGTCTCCGCTGAGAGAGCTGCGGAGAGCGTCGGGCGCGGCCTCGGCCAGGCTGGAGAGTGGCCTCGCCTGGCGCGGGCCCTTGCGTCGCACGAGGACGACGCGGCCCTCGAGAGCCTGGGGCTTGAGGGGGCCGAAGCCGCGCGAATCCTGGGTCGCGAAGGCGTCGCTGGTGTCTCCCAATACTCGTAGCCGGCCGCTGGGAGTGCGCTCAGTGAGGCGCTTGACGAGACGGATGGGGCGAAAGGGGTGCCGGACGACGACGAGGTCCCCGACCGCAGCCCCGCCTTGGGGGTCGGCGTAGATCAGGTCTTTGGGCCAGAGGGTTGGGACCATGCTCTCGCCGCTGACCTCGTGGACGAGGAGGCGGGGGAGGGCTTGCTCCCAGTACATGCGCAGGCCGGGAGCGAGCTCGAGGCTCGATCCCGGCCCAGTTGCTTGGGGTCCGGAGCTCAGTGGCTCTTGAGTTGAACTCAAAGACTCGCGGACTCCTGGATCGCTAGCTGGCGGTGTACCAGGCGACCTCGCGGTTCTTGGCGCCCCAGAACATGTCGTGGATCTTCTGGACCATCGTCATCAGCTCCTGGGCGTGGTCGAGGCTGACCTCCTGCTTGCAGGCCGAGCAGAGCTTGGTGGCCTTCCAGAACACGTCGTGGAGGTCGGGGTTCGACTCGAGGTGGGCCGGCTTGAAGAAGTCGGTCCAGAGAACGAGGAGCTCCTCCTTGCACTTGTGGGCCTGCTCCTCCTTGATCGAGGTGAAGCGAGCCATGGTGTTGAAGTAGCTCGCCATGGCCTGCTGATCGCTCGTGTCGCCAGGGTGGCTCAGGGCGAGGAGCTTCTTGGTCATGCTGAGGACGGCCTCGGCCTTGATCCGCGCGTCGGCGGGATCGTAGACGCCGCAGGGCCCGTCGCAGTGCGCGTTGGCCGTGGTGGAGGTCTCGGAGGTCTTGAACTCGGAGTGAAGCATGTGGTTCTTCCGCTGGTGGGGGGGTTTCGAGTGCCGAGGGTATACCCCACGATCCGGCCCAGCGGTAGGGGGTCGGTCCTCCTGAGGACACCCGGTCGCCCTGAGGACACCCAGAGCGCCGTGGCGTCCTCGCATGGAGCCCCCCTCGGCACGGGGCTCAGCTCAACCGAAGCGCGCTAGGGCCCAGCCCAAAGCCTAGAGGTCTGGGGGAGCGCAGCCTCCCCCAGCAACCCGTCGATTCGTGCAGAGAGGGGCCCCGAGCTGCTTTCGCCCCTGGATCACCCAACCCCGTCTCGCAGTCCAACGAAAGCAGCGTTAGGGCCCCGGGCGGAGAGCTTAGGGGGTCTGGGGGAGCGCAGCCTCCCCGAACAACCCAGCGACCCGTGCCAAGAGGGGCCCCGAGCTGCTTTCGCCCCTGGGATCACCCAACCCCGTCTCGCAGTCCAACGAAAGCAGCGTTAGGGCCCCGGGCGGAGAGCTAAGGGGGTCTGGGGGAGCGCAGCATCCCCCAGTAAAAGAGCCGCCAGGTCTCCCTGGCGGCTCTTCTGGGTAGCTCTAGCTCGGGGACCTACTTAGGCGGGGCCTTGACGGGCTTGCTGGGCTTCTTCCGCTTGCCCTTGTCCTCGGCGATGACAATCGTCTCGGCGCAGCGCACGAAGAGGCTGCGCAGCTCGGGCGCCTCCTTCTCGTGGCAGTAGGCAGCGAAGAAGTAGGTGTGCTTCTCGCGGATCAAGATCCGACGCACCACGACGATGTTGCGACCACGGACGGTGCTCCGGGAGGTGAACCCGTAGTCGTAGCCAGACCCGCGCGTGCGGGGGCTGGGACGATCCAGGATCTTCCAGGTCTTGTCGTCGGCTGCCTTGGCCATTTGGTCTTCGAAGAACTTGACCGCCTTCTCAGCTCGCATCTTGAGCTTGGGACCCGCGAAGATGTGGATCCGCGGGCGGTAGTTCTCGAGGCCGTCCTTGGCCTGGAAGATCGTGATCTCGTCCTCGACGACCGCGCTCCAGCCCTCGGGCCGGTTGATGGTGAAGAGGGGGTTCCCTTCCTCGGGGAGCGCCGAGAGGCGCGGGCCCTTGGTCAGGGGGTCGTCGATGATCGTGACCTCGTCGAAGCTCGACTCGCGGCGCTCTTGCCGGATCTTCCAGCGCTCGTAGAGCTCCATGTAGCGGTTGTCGATGGGGTACTTGTCGAGGTCCCCGAACTTCTCCCAGTACTCGTCGGTCGGCTGGTCGTAGTCCTCGCCGCCCTTGTCGTTGCGACGGTGCCAGCGAATGTTGTGAGGCTGGGTTCCGTGCTCGAAGACCTGCTTGCCGCGGTGGGTCTGCTGCTTGTAAGGCCAGCGGACCGTGACCTGAGTCTTGGTGTCCTCTTCGGGACGAATACGTCCCACGAAGACCTTACCGTTGTTCAGGATCAGGACCCCCGCCTCGGCCGGAGCCGCGGGGAGGAGGAACAAGCCCGTCAGGAGGACGAGCGAGAAGGCAGTGGTGAAATGCTTCATAGGTTCTCCTCTTCTACCTAGGGGTTCCGCTTGGGGTTGCTTTGGGAGCATCTGGAGCGCCGCTCTTCTTGTTGAGGAGCTCCTCCGGCTTGCGGTCGAAGGCCTTGGCCTCGCTCGTCAGGATCCGCTTGACCAAGAGTCGCTTGGCGCGCTCTTGAGCCGAGAGGGTCGGCTGGGGGGTCGGGTTGATGACGACGGGTTGGTCGCCGGTCCCGAAGAGCTGCTCGCGGAACACGAAGGCTCCACCGGCGCCCAAGAGCAGGAGCACGATGAAGATCGGCCACAGCTTGAGGCCGCCGCCGCCTGGCGTGAGCGGCTGCGGGCGCGCCATGGGCTGGGCCTGCTGCTGCTCGGGGGGCAGGATCCGCTTCGTCGTGATTCGACGAATGATGCTCTCAGCGTCTTGTTGAGAGATCGTCTTCGGCTGATCGTCGTCGGCGAACTCTTCGGTGTCGTAGCCGACCTCGGTCTCCGTCGCCATCCCGGTCTCGAGGTCGTCGTCGTGACCCATGCTGTCGTAGTAGCCGTCGTCGGCTTCTGCGTCCTCATAGGACCCGTACTCGTCCTCGTAGCCATCTTGGGTGGCGTAGGGGTCGTCGTAGGTCTCCGTCGCGTAGGCGTCTTCCTCGGGAGGAATGCCGCCGTCTGCCATGAAGTCGCTGGCCGAGTAGTCAGCCTCGCCCTCTTCGGCTGGCGGGAGCGAGTGCTCCGGTTCGCCGGTCGCACCGGGGAGCGCGTACTCGTCGTCGACGCCTTCGGCGCCAGGGAGAGCGTATTCCGGCTCACCCTCGGCTCCGGGGAGCGCGAACTCGGGTTCACCACCAGCTTCATCCGTGAAGCCATCGTTGGCTCCGTAGGGGTCGTCCTCGGCGGCGGCTCCATAGGGGTCGTCTTCAGCCGGGGCCCCATAGGGGTCGTCGGCAGCGTCCTCGGGGGGCAGAGCGTAGGGGTCGTCCTCGGCGGCGGCACCGCCGAGGTATCCGACGGGCTCGTCGTCCTGTGTCATGTGGCTGAATCCCTTCGTCACGACACGGCCTAAGGCAGGCATAGTATGGCGCATCGTGCAGACCCGCAAGGGCTCAACGATGGCTCTCAGGTCCTCGCCTAGTCGCTGTAAGGCTTGTGCTTACAGCCGCTTAGGGTTCTTTCTCTTGACCCTGCCAAGTCCCTCCCTAATCTATCGCGCTCACATGGCGCTCAGGGGGCGCCAGTTTCTGAATGTCTTCGAGAGATCGCGTCCACACAACCCAGACCAAGCGGCAGGATCGGGCCGACGAGTTTGGAGCGGGGCGATATGAGGTGGCCAATGTCCGAATCAATAAAGTGCGAAATCTGTGTCCAGACGATGGGATACGAGTACGAGGTAACGGAGCGCGACACGCAGTTCGTGCTCTGGGCTTGCGAGTGCGGCCACAAGTATCTCGAGCGTCGTCCGGGCCGGGATCACGTCCCCCAGGAGGGCGGCGCCCTTGGTCTCCTGGCCGCAGCTGCCCAGGGAAAGTAGCCAAGTAGCCAACTCCAGCCTGCTCGGCTGACCTCGACGCCCGGAGCCCCAATGGCCCGGGCGTCGTGCTGTACTGAACCCCTCTTCGTCCCATGTCTAGAGACCCCTGTGCGCACTCCCCTCCTAGACCCCTTTCACCTCCTCGGACCCTTGAGCCGCTTGGCCCTCGCTCTGACCTGCGGCGCCTTCCTGGCCTGCCAGGGCCCGCCCAAGGGTGACGTCCCACCAGGCGGGATCCGGACGGCCGAGGAGGTCGAGTCGGAGCGAGACGCGACGCCTCCCCTGACCCGCGCCAAGAACCTCTTCGCTGGCGGCGACCTCACGGGGGCTCGAGCCGCCATCGAGGAGGTCCTCAGCGAAGACGAGGACCACACCCAGGCTCGCTACCTCCACGCCAGAGTCCTGACTGGAATGGGCGAATACCGAGGCGCTCGAGCAGACCTCCTGCGTGTCGTCGAAGGACAGCCGCGGAACGCCTTGGCCCTCGACCTCTTGGCTTCCCTAGAGGAGCAGCTCGGTGACTACCGCGCGGCTCTCGAGCGCTACCAGCAGGTCAACTCCAGCCTTCGCGCTGAGGAGGCCGAGCGAGCCGCCGAGCTCAGCCAGCAAGGACTACCCTCCCCCAAGGGCGTGACCAGCGTGGCCCCCCTGATCGGCATGGCTCGCTGTCACCTCGTCCTGGGCGAGGCGGAGTTCGCGCTGCGGGTCCTCCAGCGAGCCAAGGCCGCGGCGAACTCCGACCCGGCGGTGGACTACTGGCGCTTCGTCGTCCTCGATCGGCTCCAGCAGAGTCGCGCTGCAGAGGGCGCGGCCCGGAATTTCCTCCGGCTCACGGCGGGGCAATCGGGCGCGCTGGCTCAGCACCGCGAGATCCGGCGCTGGCTCTCGAAGAACTCCCAGAGCCTGGCCCTGCCGGTCCGAGCCGTGATGATCGACTACGTTCGCGCGGCGATTCGGCTCCGGCTCCCCGGCGAGACGACCCTGGTCGAGGACACCGTCCTCAGCAAGGCGCCGGCGCGGCTCCTGGCCTTCGACGATCGCCCAGTCTTCGTGACCCTCCTCCCTCCCGGTGGGAAGAAGCGCTTCATGGGTGTGGGCCGCGGCCAGAGCTTGGCGGGGGCCCTCAAGGGCGCCATGACCACGATCCACGAGGACTCGACCTGGACTCGGATCGCCGTGCGTGACTGCGCGATCCGCGTCGAGATCGGTCGCGAGTTGACACCTGCTCGCTTCGAACAGGCCGACGGTCGAATGACCCTGACCCCCCCTCTGGCGCCCGGTCACCACGGCGTCGGGATGCGCGCGGGCGGCAAAGAGGTCTACCTCTTGCCCTGCGACTTCCTGCACGAGGACCTGACCTCTCTCGAGGAGGGATTGGAGTTGGCTTGCCGTCGGGCGCAGGTTCACGAGCGAGCTTGGCAGGGCGCGGGTGACGCGGTGTTCCGCTTCGAGACCGAAGCCTTCTTCTCGCCGCGCCCCGGCGCACAGCCGCAGCCCCTCGTGGCGGGCGAGCCAGGCCCCGCGCCCGATCCGACCCTCCGGACCCTCCTGCGCGCCATGGACCGTGGGGTCCGCTTCCTCAACCGCCAGCTGGTGGTGGACCTCCCCGCTCCGGCCAAGGAGAAAGGGCCAAAGGGAGAGGGGCCGAAGGAGAAATCCGAGCTGCCGTCCAAGAAGCAGCGCGGGGGTGGCGAGTATCCCCAGGCCTACCTCCCCGTCCTGGGCCGAGTTAGCAAGGCTCGCGCGAGCGACGTCGAGGTCGGTCGAATTTGCCAAGCGTCCTTGGCCCTGGCCGAGGAGGGGCGGGCTCGAGTCCTCCTAGGCGCGACCCGTCTGGTCCTGGATCGCGCTCTGGGGCTCTCGTCCCCGCGGGACCTCTCGGCTCTGGAGCCCGAAGCCCAAGCGGCGCTGCTGGAGGCGATCAGCGACGCCCCTCCCGAACTGCGTCAGCGCTACGCCGGACAAACGCGAACCCTGGCTCGCGAGCTCCGCTCGCCGCCGCGCGGGTCGCGCCTGGAGGCAGCCAGAGCGCTCTTGGCCCTAGCCACCGCTCAGGGCCAGCCCGCCACCACCGCCGAAGCACTGGTGGGCGATCTGGGGAACCTCGACCCCAAGCAGGCGCGCGTGCGGCTGCTTCTGCTGGCCTTGATCGAGGCGGGCGGCGCTCAGAGCGAGAGGGCTGCGACTCGGCTCTTGGCGTGGGCCCAGGGGCGGATCCAGCGCCGCGAGAGCGCGACGCCCACTGACCTCCGAGCCCTAGCCGCAGCGACCCGAATCGCCGAGGCTCGCCAGCACCCCCAGGCTGTCGCGTTTCGGAGCTGGACCCTGGAGGCGGCGGGGACGCTCTTGGCTCTCCAGCTCGACGACCGCCATGCGGCCCTCTGCAAGTTCCCTGAGCAGTCCACCGGCGGTTTCCGCAGCGACCTGGTGCGATTGCACGTTCCCCTCGGGCACAGCGCCGAGTGTCTCCTCGCGCTCCGCGCCGCCTATCGCCTCGTCTCGGAGTAGAGGGCTCCTCCTGGCGAGTTCACGGCTTCCGGGAGCCCCAGAGGGCTGGATTCTTGGTGCGACCAAGGAGCAGTCACGAGTCTTGTGGGGGGCAGGGGGTGCCCGTATGCTCTGCGCCCTTCACCAGGCCTCCCCCCAGGGGACGAAAGCCTAGTGAAGCAAGGAGGTTAGATGGCAGGCGTCCGCGACAAGGCCAAGAAGTTCAGCCGCTTCGTCAAGGGGCTCGAGGCCAAGCACAAGGCCGCGCTCCCTGACAAGAGCACCCCTCTCCTCGACGCGTTCGTGTTCTACCTCCTCTTCTACAGCAACCCGGTCACGAACGCCCGGCGAGCCCACAAGGCCCTGACCGACGACAAGCTCTTCACGAGCTGGAGCGAGGTTCGGGTCTCGACCGCGCGTGAGATCACCGTGGTCCTCGAGAAGTCCAAGATCAAGCACGCCGACTTCCTCGCCCCCCGACTCTTGGAGTTCCTCCAGCGCCTCTGGGAGCTCGTCGACGAGACGCGGATCGAGGCCTTCCTGGACGAGATCGCGGCCGCGGCCGAGGAAGGCGCAAAGGCCAAGAAGGAGGCGACCAACCGGGTCAAGGCCACCATCGAGGAGCTGCCTGGGATCCCGCCCTGGGGCGCGACCTATCTCTTGGCCGCCCTCGGCCTGGACAAGGCCCTCCCCCTCGATCCCTTCACCGAGGAGGTCCTCCTCGAGCAGGACTTCTTCGGCGCCGAGGTCCGGACCCTTCCCCAGAAGAAGCGCGTCCTCAAGGCCCTAGTTGAGGGCGTGGACGGGCTGGACACCATCGATGTCCACCACCTCCTCGTGGAATACGCCAAGCGGGACATGAAGCGTCGCTAGGTCCCCTTGGGACCTTTGGTCGCTTCCGCGTTGCGGGCGATCGGTTGACGGCTAGCCGCTCAGCGCTTTTCATGGTGCTGCTCCGTCGCACGAGCGGCGTTGCGAAGGACAGTCCTATGGCAGGTCACTCCCCTTGGGCAGGCGTCAGCTGCGCCCTTCTAGCGCTCTGTGCGGGCCTAGCCCAAGCTGACGAGACCTGGAAGGACGCCTACGCCAAGGTGGACGGGGTCGCGATCCTCCGGACCGCGGTCGACGCCGAAGCCAAGCCAGGCCTCCCTAAGAGCCAGGTCCTCCAGCGACACATGACGATGGAGTTGATGCGGGCAGGGCTGGCTCGGGCGGGGCGCGATGTGAACGCCGTCAGCGCGGCCGAGCTCGACGCGGCGCTGAAGGAGGCCGAGGAGGCGCTCAAGTCGCGGGGGGGGAACCTGGAGGAGATCCTCGGGCGCTCTGGCCAGACCCGGGCCCAGTTTCGGGCTGACCTCAGGCTGCCCCTGGCCTTTCGCGGCTTGATCCGGAGCCAGCTGAGCGAGGCCAAGGTCAAGGCGGAGTTCGAGGACAAGAAGGTCCTCCTGGGTGGCGAGGTCCGGATCAGCCACGTGATGGTCGCCATCAAGACTGGCAGGTCGCGGGCTCAGGCCCAGGCTCAGGCCCAGGGCTACCTGAAGCAGCTCGGGGCGGAGCCCTCGCTGGAAGACTTCGCCAAGCTCGCCAGCGAGCACTCCGACTCACCCATGGCGAGCCTGACCGGCGGAGACCTGGACTGGGCCCACGCCAAGGACCGTCGCCCGGACCTTCCGAGCGCAGTCCTCCGGGCCGGCTTGACCCGAGGCAAGGTCGGCCTGGTCCCGGACCCAGTCAACGGGGCCCGCGCCGTGCACCTCGTGTTCGTGAGCGAGGTCCGCCTGCCGGCGGCGGTGACCTTCGAGCGCTATCGGGAGCAGCTGCGTGCGGCGCTCGAGGCCAGGGAGGCCCAGCGGACCATGGCGACGTGGCGCGAGCGGGCGCGGATCGAATATGCCCCAGACGCCCCGCGGGCCAAGCGACGCGGAGCGCCCGGGCGGGCCCCCGGGAGCCTGCGCCGCGGGGGTTAGCGGTGAGCGGCCCTGAGGCGGCGTGCTGAGTTTCGACCCTAGCGCCCCTGCGCTCTGGGGCCTGGGCCTCTGCCTGATCGGCGGCGCGGCCCTGGCCTGGCGGAGACGTCAGGCGGATGCTGCTCTCGAGCCCCAGGACTTGGTCCGGGCCATGATCTTGGCTCTGGTGGCCGCGGCCGCTCTGGGGCTGCAGGGCGGGCTCCGGGAGGGGCCTCGGACTCGGGTCGTGGTCTTGGATCGCTCCCGCTCGCTGAGCGGGGCCGTGGCCCAGAGCGATCGCGCCGCCGCCCAAGCCCTCGCCGGCTGGAGCGATCCCCGATCGGGTGATCGGGTAGGCCTGGTGACCTGCGGGGCTCGCGCTCAAATCGAGCTCGGGCTGGTGTCGCCGGAGGACGCTAAGCCTCGCCTGGCCGAGCTCTTGGCGGTCCGCTCAGACGACTGGGGAACCGACCTCCGGGGCGCCCTGCGCCTCGCGAGCGGGCTCTTGCCGCCAGCGGGCGGGGAGGTGCTCCTGATCAGCGACGGGCGAGACCCAGCCAGCGAGGCCGGCGTCCGCGAACTCTTGGCCCGGGGCGTTCCGGTGCACTGCTTCGTCCCCAGGGCGGGTCCGCTGCCGGGGATTCGAGTCGCCGGGCTGGAGGGGCCCGCCCGAGTCGCGCGGGGAGCAGAGGTCGTGTTGGACGCGACCCTGGAGGCGGCTCGCCCAAGTCGGGGGGAGCTGATCCTCGAGCAGCGCGAAGGCCGGGCTTGGCGGGAGATCTCCAGGCGCCCCCTCGAGCTCGTGGGTGGACGAGCTGAGCCCTGCCAGGTCCGCTGGACGGCTCCCCCTCGGGCCGCGTCCCTCACGCTCCGGCTCCGAGTGCGAGCTCAGGGCCCCGATAGGTCGCGGGAGGACGACGTATGGGAACACTCGCTTCAGGTCGGGCGCAGTCGTCAGGTCGTGGTGTGCGGAGAGCCGCTCCCGAGCCTCTCCTCGAGGACCCTGAGCGTGACCAGCGTTCGTCCGAGCGAACTGAGCCTGATCCTGCGAGACCCTCCCGAGCTGCTGGTCCTGAGCAGCGTGTCTGCAGCCTCGGTCCAGGATGCGGTCCCCGCGTTGGAGGCGGCCCTCGGCGGAGGAATGGGGCTCGTGGTCTGTGGGCTGGGCGCCTTCGGTCCCGGTGGCTACGCCGAGAGCCCCCTCGAGGCGCTGCTCCCGGTGCGCTCGGGGCCCGCTCAGGAGCGCGCAGACCGCCTGGCTCTGGTGGTGTGCCTCGACGCGTCCGGAAGCATGGCGGGGCCAAGCGGTCGCTATCGCCAGGCGGTCACGAAGGGGGTCCCCTGGGAGGGCCTGCGACCTGAGGACGCCTTGGGGGTCGTGCTCTTCAGCGACGAGCCGCGGGTCGAGGCGCCGCTGGCGCCGGTCCCGGATGGGCTGCGGGCCAAGCTCGTGGGCGCCGAGCTCGGAGGCGGGACCGACCTCGCCAAGGCCCTCGAGCGTGGCTTGGCCTTGGTGGGTGAGAGCCCCGCCGAGGAGCGAGTGGTCGTGTTGGCCAGCGACGCCGTAGACGAGCCCGTGGAGCTAGAGGCGCTTCGAGCCCGCGTGGCCGCGCTAGCCAAGGTCACGGGCCGCGAGGCCCCTCGGGTGTTGCTGGTCGGGATCGAGGCTAGTTCGCTCGAGGCTTACGAGGTCCTGGCCGCGGCCTTAGCTCCCCTCGAGGTCCAGGTCGCGCGGGCCGACGACGCCGGCGACTCGCTCCGCTCTCTCCTTCAGAGCGAGCTCTCGGCGCGCCAGCACAGCGTCCGCAAGGGACGGTTCGGGTTGGTCCTGGAGCCTCCGGGCGAGGCGCGGCAGCTCTTCCTCCCAGAAGCGCTCGCGGCCTACGTGCCTGTTCGGGCTCGGAGCGCGCCGGAATACGCGTCCCAGGTCTTGGGTCGGGTCCAAGACGCCGAGGGAGGCTCAGGGCCCTGGGGCGTGCTGGGTAGGCGCGGGAGGGGGAAGACGGCTGCGATCCCCCTCGCAGGTCCCGTGGCGACACCTATGATCGCGGGCCTGGCGGGTGAGCTGCTGCGTCCGCGCCGAGAAGGCATCCAGCTCTCGCTCAGCGGCTCCGTCGAGGCTCCCCTGATCGAGGTCGAGGGTCGCGAGCCCCTCCCCCCCGAGCTTCGCCTCGTGGCGCGCGCTGGGCGCGAGGAGTGGGAGCTGCCGCTGATCCTGGAGGGACCCCGTCGGGCGCGCGCGCGCCTGGTTCGGCGCGAGGAGGTGGGGGCTGGGCTCCAGCTGAGCTTGAGCGGAGGGCCCGCGGGGCTCCTCCTCGCGAGCCGCTCTTTGCCTCCGCGGGCGCACGACGAGCTCGCCTCGGGCGAGGCGAACTACGAGCTCCTGACTCGCCTGGCGCGCGAGAGCGGGGGTGTCCTCTTGGCGGGCCCGAGCGAGGCCCTTCCGGAGCCGCCGCCGCCGGCACCGCAGCCCTGGGCGCCCTTTGCGGCTGGCCTCGCGGCGCTCTTGCTCGTGGGCGAGCTGGCCTGGGGAGGCCTGCGCGCGGCCCGCGCTCGGCAGGCGTTGGGTGCCTCGGCGTCTCATCCGAGCCCAGCCTAGCCGGGCCCGAAGCCCCCGCTCGAACTTCAACCCGCTGTCGCTGTGGCGCTTAGAGCCGATCTCCAAAATTAGTATTGAAGTGTACTAGTGGACTAATACACTGGGCCACCAGTGAAGCAGGTCACCCCTACGACGCGAGCGCTGCAGTGCCCCTTCTGCCGGGCTGGGTTCTATCCCCAGGAGGTGGTGCGGCGCTGCTCGTCCTGCGGGACGCGGCACCACTGGGAGTGCTACGGCATTCATGGCTGCTCCGTGTTCGGATGTGGGGCTGAGGAGATCGAAGTGGACGACTGGACGATTGACCCCAACGACCCGGTTCCGATCGGCGAGCAGATCGGCTATCGGGTGCTCTTCGCGATAGCGCGGGGGGTCTACCAACCGGGGGATCGCCTGCCGACGGTCCGGGAGGTCGCGGCTCGTCTCCGGGTCAACCCCAACACAGTCAGCCGCGCCTATCGCGATCTAGAGCGCGACGGGATCCTCAACTCGCGCCGCGGCCTCGGCGTGTTCGTCCGAGAGGACGCCCTCGAGGCCGCCGAGGAGCGGCGCCAAGCCTTGGTCTTGGGGCGCTTCGAGCGCGCCGTCGGCGAGGCCCTAGACGCCGGACTCGACCCGGCCCAGATCAGTGAAGTCCTCCTCTCTGCTCTCCAGCGCGCGGCGCGCGCGCGAGGGAAGCGAGTCGAGGTCGAAGGACGCAAACCCCGTTGGGCCAAGGTTCGCATTCGCGACAACTAATGCCTAAACGTCTCTGAGAGACGTTATCCCTGAGCCGCCTCGCGGCTCGCGACACCCAAGATCCGCCGCGGCGAGCGCGGGGCCAGAGCGCCCTGGGGGCTAGAGCTGCGTGCGGACGAAAAGACCCCCCTCTACCGGGCAGACGTGCAAGGAGTGATACATGATGAGTCTCGAGGAAGTCACGGCACAGGAGACAGCGCCCGTGCAGGATCCCCCAGCCCCCAACGCGATCCAGGCCAGCGGCCTCGGACGCCGCTTCGGCAAGACTTGGGTCGTGCGGAGCCTCGACCTCGAGGTGCCCGAGGGCTCGGTCACGGCGCTCCTGGGGCGCAACGGGATCGGCAAGTCGACCACGATCCAAATGCTCCTGGGCCTCCTGCCTCCGAGTGAAGGGACGGTCCAGATCCTCGGGCAGGACCCCGCGCGCCTGGGCCCGAAGCTCTTCCAAGACGTGGGCTACGTGAGCGAAAAGCGCGAGCTCCTCGAGGACCAGAAGGTCGCGGGCTTGGCCAAGATCGTGGCTGAGATCTACGGGAAGCGCTACGACACGGATCGCTTCGAGGAGCTGCGGAAGCGCTTCGAACTCAGCCCCAGCGCCCGCTGCAAGACACTCTCCAAGGGCCAGCGAGCTCGCCTCCTCTTGGCGCTGGCGATCGCGGCCCGACCGCGGCTCTTGGTCCTCGACGAGCCGACCTCAGGCCTCGACGTCGTCGTGCGCGACGACTTCCTCTCAGGGATCGCTGAGTTCGCGAGCGAGGAGGGCCAAGCCGTGCTCCTCTCGACCCACATGATCGAAGACGTGGGACGAATCTGCGATCGCGGCCTGATCATGCGGGCAGGTCGCCCCGCCTTGAGCGGCGAAATCGAGGACCTGCGGGCCTCCGTCCAGCGCTACCTCGTCCGCCTGACCGGGGTCGTGGCCCCCGGCGTCCGGATCCCGCTCCCCCAGGGCGCTGTGATCCTCGAGCGAGACCCGCGCGCCCTGACCATCGTCAGCTCCGGCGCCCCTGAGCACCTCGAGGCCGCCCTGGACCAAGCCTTGCCCTTGGCCGGGATCGAGCGCCAGCCCGCCTCGCTCAAGGAGGCCTTCACCTGCCTCAGCGCCGCGGCGCGGGAGGAGGAGGCATGAAGGCCTTGCTCCTCCGCGAGCTCAAGCGCCAGGGCTTCTATGCCCTGGGTCCTTGCGCGGTCCTCTTGGCCTCGCCCTTCCTGGCGCGCGGCTTGACTCACACGAAGGTCTCGGCGGGCCAAGGACCGGCGGTGCTCTGGGCGCCCGAGGTGTGGCTGCTCTTGTTGGCAGGTCTGCTCGGAGTCGCGGCCGTCGCGCCAGAGCGGGGCTCAGGAGCGCAAGCCTTCCTGCGTCGCGTTCCGCTCTCGCTCCAGCGGTCCTTCGCGTTGAGGCTCGCGGCGGGCGGGCTCTGGCTAGGGCTGGGGCTGGCTCTCGCGATCGGAGCCCTGGCGCTCCAGGCGGGCCCTCTCCGGCTGAACTCTAGCTTCGTCCTCGCCTGGCCCATGGCCTACGCTGCGGGTTTGGTCTCGTCAACCGTCACCCAGCGACCTCTGGCGGCGATCGGGCTCGCGATTCCCGTCGGAGCGCTCGCGACCTTGACCTACTTTGGGCCCCTCCTCGTGACGGGGCTGCGGCCCAGGGACGGGGCCGCCGTGGTCGGGCTCTTGCTGGTTCCGACGGCCGTGACGCTCGGGGCGGCCTTCCTGGCCTATCGCCACGGACGAATCCACCTGGAAGGCTTGCGCCCCTTCGCGATCTCGCTCTCGGCGCTCTTGGGCTTCTCGCTCTTGGGCTCGGGCGGGACCGCCTTGGCGCGGAGCGCCCACCAGAGCGTCGTGTTCGAGAGCCTCCAGCCCATGGTGGCCTCGGGCCGGAGCGAACTCTCGCTGGTGACCCTGACCGGCACCTACTGGTATGGGTGGGAGCAGCGGGTCGTTGTCCTGCGACCCGATCAAGAGCCCTTGGCGCTCCCCCGCGCCGGGGCCCGCTCTCCTCAGCTCAGCCCCGACGGACGCCAGGTCTTGGTTCGGGGCGACTCGATCACTACGCCAGGCGCGCTCTGCGATCTGGAGAGCGGCGAAGTCCGCGAGCTGAACTTGGGCTACTCAGAGGCCCGAGACGTCCTGTGGGGACCCAATGGACCCGCCCTGGTCTCGCTGGCGACCGCCGTCTCGCTTCGGGTCGAGGGCGCGGTCGAGCCCGGTCAAGCGCGCAAGCTGCTCCTGATCCCCTGCGACGAGATTCGGACCCTCAGCAGCGACGACCAGGGTCGGGTCTACCTCCTGCAAGCGCGGAGCGGGCTCCAGCGCCTGAGCGGCCTGGACACCGTCGAACTCCCGAGCGTCGAGCCCGGCCAGAAGGCAGCCCAGACCTCTCTCGAGGGGCTTGGAGTCGAAGTCGAGCAGCTCCCTTTCCCCGAGGAGCTGTGGACGAAGGTCCGGGGGCTTCGGATCAGTCGCGGGGGCGAGCTGGGGCTCGTGCTCTTCGCGCGAGGTGATCTGGCGCTCTTGGAGATCAAGACGGGTCGTCTGCAGCGACTGCCTTCCGAGCCTGCGAAGAAGCCGGCTGCGGGGGCACGGTCCGACCTCTCCGCGGAGCGGCGAATCAGCGCCCGAGACCTGGCGGCCTTCGTTGATCCGCGTCAGGTCCTGGGGAGGTATCGGCTCTCCTTCGGCCCCGGGGGCCGAGGCGTCGTCGTCGAGCGCGACACGGGCTGGACGATCTGGTGCGACCTCGAGCAGGGCTTCACGCGAACTAGCCTCGAGCTCAGGCCCGATCGGGGGCTCCCTTCTTGGGCCGCAGACGGCCACGCGGTCCTGCTCGGCTCAGGTCGAGTCTGGGAGGCCGAGCAACGAGCTCCCCGCGCCCTCGAGGCGCGGGTCGGACGACCCTTGAGCTGGCTCGGGTCGAAGACTCTTGTCACTGAAGGACTCACTTCAGGAGGCCGCGCGGCGGATCTCCGCTCATTGACCCTCTTCGACCTCGACGCAGGTCGCGGAACGCAACCCCTCGGAGGTGCCAAGTGAGCGCTTCGCTCTTCTTGCGTGAGCTCAAGCGACTCCTGTCCTTGACCCTCGCGGCCGCCATCGTGCCTGGCTTCATCTACGCCATGATCTTCGTCCTCGGGCAGACGGAGTTCTCGAGGGAGCTCCCAGCCATTGGCGACGCCCGCGGGATGGTCCTGGCCTTGGCGGTCTTGATCGCGCCCTGGATCTTGGGCGCGGCGTCCTTCGCGCCGGAGCGGGAGTCGGGGGCCGCCTCGTTCTTGGCGCGGCTGCCGCTGCCCGCTTGGAAGCTCCTCCTGATGCGCTCCGCGGCGATCCTGACCTGCCTGGCCTGCGTCCACGGGCCGGTCTGGGCTCTGGCTGTGGCTTGGGACATCCCCCGGCGCGCGCTGGAGATCTTGCTCGTCGCCAGCGCGGGGTCGCTGGCGCTCCTAGCCGCGGCGGTCTACGCCTCGCTCTCGCTCAAGCGCTCGCTCTCGGCCTTCGCGGCCGGGCCGGTCTTGGTCTGGAGTGGGTTCTGGGTCCTGGTCCTCCCGTGGGCCATGTTCGGCCCGCGAATGAGCGAGGGCGAGGTCCTGGGAGGCTTGGGTCTCCTGGTCGTCGGCATGGTGGGTTGCCTGGGCTGGGCCGCGAAGGCACAGAAGCCGCTCTCGGGGCTGCACCCGATTCGCTTCACGTGGCGTCCCTTGGTCCTGATCTTCCTCGTCAACGCTGGAGCCGCCGGGGCGATCTCGGTCGCGGATAGTGCTCACTTTTATGTCACAGCGGGACAGCTCTTTAGGTCCCGGGGTGATGTGTTCGGAGTGACGCTCACGGGGAACCGCGGGTCGCGTCAGGTGGTTCAGACCGAGCGCGTCGTGCTGTCGCGGGGCGGAAAGGTGGCCCTGTTGCCTGAGGGTCACGCCTTGATCGGAATGACCGAGAACGTGGCCTTCACTCACTGTTGGCAGGTGGACCCGCAGGGGCGCCTGCGCAAAGCCGCGCTCTGGCGCCTGGACGACTTGAGCTGGGGCGATCCCGCGGATCCACCGGTCACGCCCGCGGAGGTCGCGAACTTCGACGTTCAGCGGCTCGACCGGGGCAGCTCCTTCGAAGGCCCGCTGGGCTACTTCGGCTCAGAGTTGCTCTGGATCGGCGACCTCCCGGCCGAGGCCAGGGGCGGCTGGATCGAGACTGCGAATAGAGAGCAGTGGGTCCACCCGAGCACCTGGGCGATCCGCGTCGCTGTGGGATCGACCGTGATCGCGCGGACCCCCGCTGGCGAGTTTCGCCTCTTCCACCTCGAGCCCGGGAGCATGGAGCAGTTCTCGGATTCCAAGGTCTGGACGGACGTGGGGTCGCTCTTCCCCGAGTTCGCCAAGATCGAGGACGTCGCGCTCAGCGCTTCTGGCGAATGCCTCCTCGCCTACGGGAGCGACGCTCAGGGGCTGGCCGTGGCAGGAGTCGACCTGCGGGCGTCAGAGCCTGTGGGAGAGGTCTTCTGTCGCCCGCCGAGCAAGGTCGTCTCACATTGGGCGGACCCCGCGACTCCGTCCGAGCTGGCGGTCTACTGGTTCGCCAACGGGCATGAGTCCGAGGACAAGTCTTGGGACCCTTCGCCCCCGAGTCCACTGGAGGAGGGTGTCCTTGTCCCGCTAGGGGAGGGGAAGGGCTACCGCCTGGTCGGAGCGGACCTTCACTACGGGAGCTCCGAGGCCGGGAGTGAAGTCGACCTCTTCGACTGAGCGAAGAGTGCTCGACCCCGAAGCGCTCACGTCGCGGCGCGGGTAGAATCCCGGCGTGAGCACACTCCTCAAGGACGTCTCCCAGGGCCTCACCAACCAGGGACTCGAAGTCGAGCAAGAGCGCGGCGGGCTCGTCGTGCGCGCCGAACCCGGTGGCAGCCCGACCTCGGTCTGGGTCAACGAGGCGGATCGGATCGTCCGCGCGGAGCGGGTGATCGCCTATCCCGTGGACGACTTCAGCGATCCCCTCGGCCGGGCCTTGGACTGGCTGAACGGCAATCGGGCGGGGGTGAGCTACTCCTTTCAGGAGGCGCAGCGCGCCATCGTGGCCCGGACCTGTTGGGCCTCGCCCAATCGGAGCCCGAGCCCCTCTCAGCTGCACCTCTTGGTCGCGCTCTTGGATCGAGCGAAGGGACGCGACGGCAACTCGCTGACACGAGTGGCAGAGGGGGACGGCGACTGGGACGACGTCTCTGACGGGAAGGAGGCTCGGGACATGGCCGCGAGCGGGAGTCCGCCCGCTGGCAAGGACCCCTTGACCCTTCGCTTTACGACGTCTCGTTTCGACCCCTCCGAGCTCGAGCCTGCGACTCAGCAGGCCCCGGCCCCTGGTGGGGGCGGGTGGCTGGAGCCTCCAACTCGGGCCTTCCAGAGCGGGATGATCGACGACTCGAATCAGGCCGAGACCGTCAACTTCGGCTCGGCCGCGGCGGTCCAGGAAGGCCTGAAAGAAGAGGAGGAGGAGGAGGCTCCTCAACGGGCCAGCGGCGGCTACTCGCCCGAGGCTCTCCAGGAGCTGGTCAACAGCGACCCTCAGTCGGGCGGAGCCGAGCGCCCAGGCACCTCTCGCCTAGCCTTCCAGCTCGCGGTCCAGCAGCTCGATCAGAACGAGGGGCACGAGAAGCAGGACATGACTGGGGCTCGCCGGAGTCCGATCCGACGCGTCTTGCGGATCTTGTTCTTCGTCGCCATCACGATTCCGATTCTCATCATTCTCTTCCAGCGCGTCGTAGAGCCCTTCATCCCGGAGCAGGATCGGTTCTGGAACAAGTGGGGCCAGAAGATGCTCGAGCCGGAGCTGACTCCGCTCGAGAAGCGTCAGCAAATGCCAATGGGGGCCGAGCTCCTCAAGGAGGAGCTGAGGGATCCCCTGACCGGGAGCGAGACGCGGATCGAGGGATCGCTGCGAGCGTTGGGCGACAAGCGCCTAGGTGTCCTCGAGGACATGTTGATCGTCAGCGAGCTGAGCGACCTGCGCAAGCGGGCCTACGTTCACTGGCGTGAGGCGAGCGCTGAGGATCCCTTGGCCTCGCTCAAGCTGCTCAAGAGGATCACCGTCGCGCGCAGGAAGCGCCCTGAGATCGAGCGCTACCTTCGCGAGGCGATCACTCGCACTCCACCCGACGATCAGACCTTGATCTCGTCCCTCAAGTGGGCAGACGGCACCCAGAACTGGCTCTATTTCATTGACCTCCTCGGGCGCGCAGGTGAGGGCGCCGACGTTCGAGCCAAGGCTCTCGAGGCTGAGCTGCCGAAGGACGGAGAAGCTTGCCTCGTCCTGCGGGCGCTGATCAAGACAGGGTTCGCTTCGCCAGACGCGATCCAGACCCTGATCGACAAGCGTGGAACTGACTGGTGCAGCGGAGAGGATGGTCGTCCTCTCTTGACAAGTTTGATCAAGAAGCACCCCGAGGCTGCCGACGGCCTCCTCAACCAGGAGCGGCGCCCGCTGGCGCTCCTAGGGGTCACGCTCCTGCGCGAAGCCGACACGCCCGAGACCCTCAAGAAGCTGAGCAAGGTCGTCTACAGCCGAAAGACCGATCCTTGGGTCCGCGAACGCGCAGCAGAGGCCCTCTCTGGCCAGGATCCTGAGGCGGTCAAGCAAGCCACCTGGCCTTTGGTCTACGTCCTCAACGACCGCGAGACGCCGTCTACGCTCCGGACCGAAGTTCAGCAGACCCTCCAGTCTTTCGGCTCCCTCGGCGTCGAGGCCCTCGAGCGCTACACGACCCGCGACCGGACCTCGACCCGACGCTATGCCGTGGCTGGGCTGGGGGCTATGGAGACGCCGGCCGCCACAGAGCGCTTGATCCTCCGGCTCTCGGAAGAGACCGACGCGCGCCTGCGCCGCCAAATCCTCGACACCCTCGCGGGGCAGGTCGAGACGCCGATCCTCCGTAAGCTCCTCGAGCGCAAGCTGATCGTGTTCTTGCGATTGTCGAGGTCGGACTCGAACGAGCAAGTTCGTCAGGACGCAGACAAGCTCTATCGAACCCTCGCCGGGCGTTGACCAGCGCCGAGGGACCCGGAAGATCGCCGCACCCCGCAGGTGGCGGAGTGATCGGGTTCAGGCGGAGCCCGAGTTACCCCCGCCCTCGCGGAAGAGGAGCCCCATGAAGTCGAAGCTCTTAGAGCTCCTAGGGGAGCGCGGCGTGGCGGTGTGCGACGGCGCCATGGGCACCATGCTCTACAACCGCGGCGTGTTCGTGAATCGCTCCTACGACGAGCTGAATCTGAGCAACCCGAGCTTGGTCTCCTCGGTCCACGGGGAGTACGTGACCGCTGGCTCCGACGTGATCGAGACGAACACCTTCGCGGCCAACCGTTTCAAGCTCGCAGGCCACGGCTGCGAGGACTTGACGGTCTCGATCAACCGCGAGGGGGCCCGCCTAGCCTGTGAGGTCGCTCGACCGGCTGGGGTCTTGGTGGCTGGCTCGATCGGACCCCTCGGCGTTCGGATCGAGCCTTGGGGTCCGGTGGCCCTCGAGGAAGCCCGCGCGGCCTTTCGCGAGCAGATCGAGGCCCTGCGCGAGGGTGGCGTCGACCTCCTGATCTTCGAGACCTTCTATCACCTGCCTGAGCTCGAGCAGGCTGTCCTCGCCGCCCGCGAGGCCTGCGATCTGCCCCTAGTGGCGCAGCTGACCGTGACTGAGGACGGCGCGACTCCGGAGGGCATCCTCCCGGCTGCCTTCGGCAAGACCTTGGCTGGTTGGGGCCTCGACGGCGTGGGGGTCAACTGTGGCGTCGGGCCTGGGGCCACCCTCGAGGCCGTGGAGGAGCTCCGAGACGCGATCGACATCCCCGTCACGGCCCAGCCCAACGCGGGGCAGCCTCGCAACGTCCACGGGCGCAACATCTATTTGTCGTCCTCGCCGGACTTTATGGCCAGCTACGCGCGGCGCTTCGTCAAGGCGGGCGTCCGCTTGATCGGCGGCTGCTGCGGAACGACGCCCGACCACATTCGCGCCATGAAGGAGGCCGTGGTCGCGCTCCGCCCGACCAGTCGCCCCCCGCGCCCCAGCGAGCGAGATTCGAGTCCGATCGAGGTCCAGAGCGTCCCCGCCGTCGAGCGCTCCCTCCTGGCTCAACGCTTCGTCAAGAGCGAGTGGCCGATCTGCGTTCAGGTCCGGGCTCCGATCGGGCCCGACATAGGCCCGACGGTCAAGCGCTTCCGCGAGCTACGCGAGGCCGGCGTCGAGCTCGTTTCTGTCACCACGGGACGCGGAGGGGCCCGGATGGCGCCCTTCGCGGTCGGCCAGATCCTCCAGCGGGAGGCGGAGGTCGAGGTCGTGGTCGAGCTGACCTGTCGGCACCGGACACTCCTCGACCTCCAGTCGGAGGTTCTGGGAGCGGACGCTCTCGGGCTCCACAACTTGGTCCTCGTGACTGGCCCCCCCATCATCCTAGGCGAGGTCCCCGATGCGACGGCGGACCTCGAGGTCGACTCCATCGGCCTCACCAACATGGTCCGCCGCCTGAATGAGGGCCGCGACGTGGCGGGGCAGAGCACCGGCCAAGCGACGGGGATCCTGATCGGGGTCCACCTCGACCCATACGCCGTGGACCTGGACCACGAACTGCGGCGCTTCCAGTGGAAGGTCGAGGCTGGAGCCAACTACGCCATCACGACACCGGTCCTCTCGGCGGACTCCCTGATCGAGTTCCTCCCACGCCTCGCCGACTTCGAGGTCCCGATCATGGCCACGGTGCCCTTGATCACCAGCTATCGCGGCGCGGAGCGACTGCGTAAGTATGGAGCCGCGCGGCCGGCCCAGAGTCTCTTGGATCGACTTCAGCGGGCCGAGCGAGAGGGGAACGAGCGTCAGGAGGGGATCGCAATCGCCGCAGAGACGATTCGAGCCCTCAAGCCGCACGTTCAGGGCGTGCAGTTGATTACGCCCTGGAACCGCCTGGGCGAGGTCCCGACGATCCTAGAGGGCGTCAACTAGCAGACTCGGTCGCTTGAGCTACTCCAACCGGGCCACGATCGCCTCCGCCAAGCGGTCCGCCGAGGACGGATCCGTCTCGTGGAAGAGGGAGGGTTCGGCCAGCTCGAGCTCCAAGAGGCGCGGGCGTCCCTCGGCGTCGGGCACGAGATCGACACGGGCGTAGAGGAGTGGCCCGAAGCGCTGGCAGACCCAGTCCATGATCGCCTGAGCGAGCTCGAGCTGAGCGGGGCTGGCCTGGAGGGGATCTATCGCCTCCTTGCGAAACAGAGTCTGGTCCTCGGCGCCGGGGACGGGCGAGGCGTCCTTGGCGAGGAGCGGTCCCTTGCGGAACGCGTGGCTGAAGCGACCCTCAATGAAGACCAAGCCTGCTTCGCCCTGGGTCTCGACCTCGACCTGGTAGGGCTGAAGCATGACCTCGGCTCCGGCCTCGAGGAGCCGGTCGACGTGAGCCAGGGCCGCCTCCCGCTCGGAGGTCTCGTAGCGCTCGGTCTCGTAGCAGCCGGCCGAGACCCGGGGTTTGACGACCCAGGGTCCCGAGCCCCTGAAGGCGAAGTGTCGCGACTCGAGCGGCTCTCCGGGCGAGAAGAAGGTCGTCGGGACGATGTCGAAGCCTGCCTCGCTGACCTCGCTCAGGTAGATCTTGTCGCTGCTCCAGGCCACCACCCGAGCGGGGTTGAGGAGGGTCGTCTGGGCCTCGACCTCGACGAGCCAGCGGCGGAACTCGCGGTAGCGCTCCACGTAGTCCCAGGTCGCGCGGATCACCGCAAGGTCGAAGTCTCCCCAGGAGACTGAGTCGTCGCGCCAGGAGACGGCGCTCGCGCTCAGGCCCGCGCGCTCGAGGGCCGGGAGCAGAAAGGCGCCGTCGGTGTCGAGGTCTAGGGCCCCTTCGGTAGCCACGATGGCGACGCGCTTCATGGCTGGCCCGGGGCGGCGAGATTCGGAGCGGAAGAGCACATGTCGAGGCCTCCGTGGTGCAGTCTTTGGCACGTCTTCACACATCGGACGTGTGTGCGCAAGTTCCTCAGCCGCAAGGGCCTCTGGTCCCGCAGGGAGCCAGAGCTCAGAGCTCTGGCGCCAATCTTTCATCCTGGTCGCGAGACCACGGTGTTCAGGGGGACTCTGAGGTAACCTCTGCCGGCCTTTTAGGAGAGGGACATGGTCGCTTCCGGATCACCAAATCGGGAATCTGACGCCAGAGACGTCATGCAGCAGTTCGTGAAGTGCTTCACGAACCTCAAGCTCTATCCCCTAGAGCATGCGCATTGCCGTGCGTCCTTGGGTCACTTCTCTTCACGCCTCCAGCGCTTCCTTCGTCGGCATGAGGTCTTGCGCCTGACCGTCAGCCAGGTCGCCCTCGCGACCGAAGGTGAGGTCGTCTACGAGGCAGATCAGCGGAGCGACAACCTCGCCTTCCGGCTCTACGTCGATGGGCTCCGGGAGATCACGATCCGGACCGGGACCACGGCCAAGGAGTCCGAGCGCCTCGCCATCGTGTTCTACCGCGCCATCGTCGACCCCTCTCTGGATTGCACGACCCTCCTCTGGGAGGCGGACCTAGCGCACATCGAATACCAGGCGCTCAACGCCCTGGCCGAGGCCTGGGAGCAGCAGGACTTCCTTGATGCGGACTCCCTCGAGCTCCTCGAGTCCATGAACCAGGACGTCGAGCAGACGGCCGCCTCCCTCGCCGAAGGCGGCCTGAGCTTCGAGCTGACCGACGGCGCGGCCGAGGCATCACAGCCTCGGATCGAGGGGACCACGATCCAAGCCGAAGAAGGGGAGTTCTTTGGCGCCAAGCCCGAGGAGCTGCGAGCCTTCCAGGACGACGTCCTGAGTTGGGGCCCTGACCGCTTGCTCCGCCAGACCATTGCGACGGCTCTCGACGGCCTCTCTCAGGAGCCCGAGATCATTACCCAAGGTGGGGTGAGCTGGTTCCTTCGCGAGTCCCTCGAGGTCGCGATCCGAAGCAGCGACATGGAGAGCCTAGGCGAGCTCCTCGAGCGCTATCACGGCGAGCTTCAGCTCGCAGACGAGGACGAGGAGGAGGTCTTCGAATACGTGTTCGAGTGGATTCGCCAGGAGGAGAACGCGGGCCGGATCGTGAACATGGCCCTCAACGGCGCCCTCGGTGGACCCTCGGCCTTCTTCAAGGTCTCGAACTTCTTCGGCGACGACGAGACACGGCTCTTGGCCGCGACCTTGGTCGCGTTCCGCGACACCAAGGATTGGCGAGACGCGATCTTCGAGCGTCTGGGCTCCAAGGTCTCCAGCCAGCCCAAGTCCGTGGAGTTCCTCCTCCAGACTGACCACGAGGAGGTCGCGGTCGGTGCTTTGGCTCTGGCGGGGGCGAAGCTCAAGGGTGACGCGCTCTTGAGGGTGATCGAGATCGGTCGCGAGCACCCACAACCCGCGGCACAAAAGGCCGCTCACGCCCTCTACCTCGAAAAGACCCCCGCCGGTCAGATCAAGGTCTACACAGGGAAACTGGCGTCCTCGGATCGCGACCAGAGGCTCTTGGGCTTGGCCGGACTCGTAGAGCTCCAACACAAGCCCGCGGCTGAGATGATCAAGAAGATCGTGTCCGGTAGCGACTTCTTGAACCGCGACAAGAACGAGCGCCAAGCCTTCTTGAGCGCGCTGCGAGTCTTGGCGGGGACGGCTTCGGTGGCTTTCCTCCAGACCCAGACCAAGCGCACGACGCGTCTCTTCAACCGGGCCGCGGCCAAGGAGCTTCGAGCCCAGGCCGAGGCAGAGCTCGCCGCCCTCAAGCGAGATCGCTCATGAGCGAAGCCGCCAGCCAGGGCGTCCGACTGACCTTCGCCCAGACCTTCCTGCACCTCCTGCGCCTGGCTCGTCTCTACGACGCGGCCAACGTCAACCTCAACGAGCCCATCGAGGCCCTCGTCGCGGGCGCCGAGGCCGTGGCCGAGGGCAACAAGATCTCGCTCCAGGCCGAAGGCGGGGTGATCTACCTCAACAAGCGCCCGATCCGAGGTGGGCGGAAGGCCTTCAACACCATCCAGTCCTTGGTCAAGCTCCTGAGCGAGGACGGCCTAGCTGAGATCTCGTTCTCGGTCCCGATCCAAGCCGAGGGCCTGCGCGAGTTCCTGAACCTGATTCGCGACGCCGAGTCCGGCCTCAGCCTTCAGACCTCCCTCAAGGACTCTCCCCTGAGCGAGAGCTTCCGGGTCTTCCTGCCCGGCGAGGCGACGGGCACCGCGAACGTCCGCAAGGTCGACATCGACGAGGACACTTACTTTCCCCTCGCCTACTCGCGAACCCTGATCTTGCTGCGCGAATACGTCAAGAATCTGCGGAACGAGCAGCTCTCGCGCTACTTCTCCCAGAAGCTCCAGCGCGCAGCGCAAGAGCTCGTGACCCTGAGCGCGCGCAGCGAGCACCGCCTCCTAACCTTGGCCAGCGTTCGGGGCGCCGACGAGTATCAGTTCACGCACATGGTCAACACGGGACTCCTCGCGATCTGCCTTGGGCGGCGCCTGGGGCTGACCAACCTCCAGCTCTCGGACCTGGCCTTCTCAGCCTTCTTGCACGGGATCGGCCGGTTCCGCACGGCGCCGGAGCTCTTGGCCAAGACTGAGCTCGAGAAGGAGGAGCGTCGCGAGGTCGGGCGCCACCCCTATCGCAGCCTGGCTGCGTTCCTGGACTCGAAGCAGATCTCGAGCCGAGCGCAGATCGCAGCGCTCGTCGCGTTCCAGTTCGACCTTTGGCGGCGCTGGACACGAATGCGGATTCCGGTGTTCGAGCTCCACCCATACACCAAGATCGTGGCCGTCTGCGAGCTCAGACCGCGAGGACCGACCTGCCCTGAGCGCCGACGAGGCGCTGGATCGGATTCGGAGCATGCAGCAGGTCGCGACCACCGGCGCCCTCGACGGGAGCTCTCGCCTGACCGGCTTGCCTGGCTCCCGCGTCCTCGGCTCGACCTCTGTTGACACGCGACGCTTTGGCGCCTCCAGCAGGGGCGGGATCAAGGGCTCCGAGACCTTCGACCCTGCGGTGATCCGGACCTTCGGGGCGATGCTCGGCGTGTTCCCCTCCGGCACGCTGGTTCACCTCACGGGCGGTGAGATCGCGGTCGTGGTCCACCCCAACCCCGAGCTCTTGCGTCGCCCCCTCGTGGCGGTGATCCGCGACGCAAGCGGCGCTGAGGTCGAGCCGGACTACCGCGACCTGGCTGAACAGGACGTCCAAGGTAGCTACCGCTCCAGCATTCAACGCCTCCTCGACGCGGAGGCCCTGGGGATCACCATCCCCGAAGAGCTCATGGCCTAGGTAGGCTGCCTACCGAGGGATCGAAGAAGGAGACTCATGCTGAACGCGATCTTGTTGGAGGGCGACGCCTCTCAGCGAATGCTCCTCAAGGCCCTCTTGGAGGGCGGCGGATATCAGGTTCAAGAGGCGGGCGACCCCCAGCGAGCTCAGGACTTGATCCGTGCCAGCAAGCCCCACGTCGTCCTCTCGCGCGGCGAGGAGTTCTCCCCCCTGGTCAACGAGCTGCGCAAGCTCAAACCCGACGTCGAGGTGCTCGAGACGCTCAACTACGGCAACGCCCTCGTCGAGGGTGCCCTCGGCCGAGACGCGGTCGCGACCTTCGCCCGCGACACTCTCCGGCTCTTGGTCAATCTGGTGGAGGCCAACCTCGGCAAGAGCCCCCAGGTCGATGCCCTGACGCGGGTCGTCGAGCTGAGCGCACACCGCCTGCGTTGGAGCCGACAGGAGACCGAGACGGCCGCCGTGGTCGCGACCTTGGCAGCCCTAGGTCCTCACTTGACGCTCTTCCGCTACGGAGCCGAAGCCCCCAAGGGGGCTCTGGCGGGCTTGAGTCGCGTCCTGCATGCCTCGCTGGCAGCCGCCGCTCAGCTCCGCTCGCCCTACCCCCTGACCGAGGCGATCTCAGCCCTCGAAGAGCGCTTCGACGGGCGCGGGCGACCCGCTGGATTGGCCGGCGGAGAGATCCCCCTCGCCTCGCGGCTGGTGGCCATAGCCTTGGCCTACGTCGAGGAGCTCGAGACCAAGGAGGCCAGCGAAGCCGCCGAGGCGATCCGCGAGCGCGCCGGCTCCCACTTCGACCCCTACATCATGGACGCCTTCTTCCAGGCCCTCCGCGACGAGCGCTACGTCGAGCGCCTGAGCGGGGGCGGGGGCGGACCCCGGGTCCTGGTCGCGCGCGCAGATCCAGGCGCCCAAGCGATCTGTGAGCTGCGCTTGGCCGCGGCAGGCTTCGACGTCGACGTGTGCAGCGACGGCGCCGAAGCCTTCGCCAAGATCACCGCTGAGCCCCATCCCGCGGCCGTGATCGCTGACACCACCCTCTCCAAGCTGGACGGGATCTCGCTCCTGCTCAAGCTCAAGCGCCACGCCACCGCCAAGTCCGTCCCCATCGTATTCGTGGCCACCAAGTCGGACCCAGCCCTGATCAAGAAGGCCCTGGCACTCGGCGCCAAGGACGTCTTGGCAGAGCCGCTGAACTTCGAGGTCCTAGGCGCCAAGCTCCAGAACCTGACCGCTGGCGCCGCGACGAGTGGAGACGCCATAGCTGGCGACCTGGCCGAAATGCCCCTCAGCGACTTCTTTCAGGTCCTGGCCTTGGGTCGCAAGACGGCGCGAATCGAGGTCGTGGGTCCCGGCGTCACAGGCGAGGTCTACTTCGATCAAGGCCTCCCCATCGCCGCGATCACGCCGGATCGGCAAGGGGTGGGTGCGTTCTGCATGATGGTCCTCCTCAAGGAGGGCAGCTTCCGCTTGTTCCCGAACCAAGCTCCCAAAGAGCGGAACCTCGATCAGAACCTCGAGGCGCTCCTGCTCCACGTGGCCTGGTTGGAGGATGAAGCCGAGCGCTAGCTCGGGAAGTAGACGATCTGCCAGCCTGCGGCGCCGCGACGGAGCCGATACTCCAAGGCGCCGGGGAAGGTCAGGCTAGCTTCGTCTCCTTGGACCTCGAGGCGAGCCTTGGCTACCAGGGCCTCGATCTGGGCAGGTGTCAGGGCTGCCCCGGCTGGGCCTTCGAGCTCGCGGTGGAGGCTGGAGGCGAGAGTCGTCTCGTTGAGCTGCGTCGCGGGGTGACGCTTCTTGACTTCAGCCAGGAGGGCGGGGTAGTTCAAGACCCGGTCGAGGTCCGTTGTCGGTGCTCGGCGCGAGACGACTTGCAGGTAGAGGCGGAGGGCTGCCTGCGGGCTCTCGAGCCCGGACTCGCTCTCTCCTCGGGGCGCCTGGGGACTGGGGGCCTGGACGGGCGCCCCTGGGCCGCGGACGACGAGGCGCACCAGGGAAGGCAGGGGGCGCTCGCGAGCGGGGGTCTGAGCCGGGGCCGGGGAGCCGAGCTCGAGGTGGACGCCCTGGGACCGAAGCCAGGCCAGGCAGGACTCGGCGGGGACGGCCAAGGCCATGGGCTCACGCCCTGGCTCGCGGACGCACTTGGCGGTCACGACCCCGATCCAGGACCCCGCGCCGTCTAGGAGGGGCCCGCCGCTGTCTCCGGCCTCGACGTCTCCTGAGAACGCGAGCCTGCCGAGGCTGAGGTCAGCCCCGACGACCCGCGCCTCGCCCGAGCGGGGTCCTTGGGCTCCAAAGCCGTAGAAGCGGGTCGAGCGTCCGTTAGCGCTCGTCGCGGAGCGCAGCGGGGTCCCCGCTCGAGCAACGCGGACCAAGGCCAGATCCAGGGCGGGGGCTCGCGCGATCACCTGGCCTGGACTCGACTCCCCTCCGGCGTCGGAGTCGACCTGGACGGTCTCGGCCGCGCCCACGACGTGGGCGTTGGTCAGGACGAGCTGCGGCGTCACGTAGAACCCGCTGCCTATGGAGAGGCTCCTCGGGGGAGCGCTGGGGTCGAGGGCCTGGGCTAGCTCTCGAGGCAGGAGGCGGATCACCAGGGCGCGAAAGCGCGCCGGCCAGTCCCTCAGGATCGCTCTCAGCTCAGCGAGTTCGAAGCGGCGAACGCAGGCGGCCGGGAGGGCGAGGGTGCAGCGGATTCGCTCCTCGAGGCCGATCTTCGTCAGGGCCTCCGCCAAGCGTCCCGCGGGGACCTCGGACCACTTGCGGGTCGGGACGAGCTCGAAGAGGGCGACTCGATCCCGGCGCGCTCGCTCGAGGGCGGGAAACCAGTCCTCGCCAGCCAGGGCTTCCCAGAGCTCGGGACGGGCGTAGGCGTTGAGGAATCCGCGGAGGTCTTCGCTGGGAAGGACGCCCAGGAGGCGCCCGGTATCTCTGGGGTGTGCGGCGAAGAAGCGTCCGAGGTCGCTCTCGAGAGACTCTAGGAGGCGTCGTGCGGCTTCTCCTTCTGCCTGGCGGCCGCGATTCCGGAGGGCGATCTCTTCCCGGAGGACGGTCAGGCTGAGACCGGCCTGGCGCCGAATCCAGTCTTCGAGGGCGCGAGCTTCAGGGCAGGTGCCTAGGCCTGCCCGGGTCGCTCTGAGGAGGAGGGTCCGGGCTTCGCGGAGTTCGGTCGTCCCAGGCAAGTGCCCATTGCGCGCTTGGGCGAAGCGCTCGCAGTCTGCGGCGAGCGCGCGCCAGGCTTGGACGCGCTCCAGTTGGGCCTCCAGCCACACGGCCTCGAGCTCGCGGAATGCCTGAGGCAGGGCGCCCAAGACCTCAGCGGCGCGAGTCGGGCTCTCGGCGCGGTCCAAGCGGCGCCTAGACTCACGCAAGAGCTGAGCTTGGGCCCGCTGGATCCGAGCGACGAAGTCAGCTGAGTGCCCAGCGGACTCAGCTTCGAGCCCGGCTTGAGTTGCGCCCAGGCGGGTCGCCTCTGCGCTGAGGCTGAGGAGCTCCTCGCGTCCTCCGACGAGCTCTTCGAAGCCGGCGCTCGGGCTCGACTCCCCTTGGCGACGGATCGCGCGCTCGACTTTCTGCTCGAGCTCGACCCGGGCGCTGGCGCGGCAGGCGGCGGCGACCTCGGCAGGGTCCGGTCCCTGAGCGAGGAAGACAAGGAGCCCAGCACTGAAGGCGAAGAAGAGGGCGACGAGGGGGGCACGAGGGGTCATCACCCACTGCCACGTCAAGACCCGCGCCCAGGTTCCGCCGTGACTGGAGGGTGACTCCAGTCTTCGGCGGGTCGTCCACCTAGTTGAGGCCTAGCGAGGACTGCTCGCAGTCTTCTTCGAGAGAGGCGCGAGCGCGCGCGAGGCGAGAGGTGCTGTCGAGCTCTTCTGCGAGGTGAGTGGCGCCGCCAGGCCTCTCTTGGCATCACGGTACTTTTCCAAGTACACGAGCAGCTTGGCGCCCTTGCGCAGGGGAATCAGGTCCTGCTTCTCCAGCTCAGCGTAGACCTGATCCCATGTCCACCCGCAGTGGCGCAGCCGGTAGACGACTTGTACTGCCGTGGTGCGCCTGCTTCCGCCTGAGCAGTGGAAGAGGAGCGGTCGCTCACTCTCTGCCAGGACCAGAGCTGCCCGCTCGAGGTCGTCGAAAGGGACGATCCCCGACCCGTTTTGCATGGGGACCTCTATGAACTTCAAGCCATGGCGCTCGACGACTTCAGCTTCGACAGCTATCCGCGGATCGCCAGCTGGCATGGCGTTGAGCCGAAGCACCGTCTTGATTCCCTGCTCTCGAACAAGCCGGTCGTAGGGCCAAGCTGTCAGCTGACCGCTGCGGTAGAGGTCTGGCTCGACCAAGACCAGGCGCTTGGGCAGGACGTGCCAGCGCCCCTCCTTGACCAGCTTTACTCCCACGAGGATCACGACCAGAGCGACCACGATTGCTTTCCAGGGAATTCGTTTGGGAGGGGCTTGGTCATTCATCGCAAAGAGCTTAGGGGACCTGAAGCTGAGCCGCTTGGATCACGTGATTTCTTCTCTGCGGAGGCCACTAGCAGTCGTCGTGGAGCTCAACATCTGGGAGGGGGAGTCCTTTGGTCAGAGCGAACTTCGGCCGGGCGCCTGCGCGCGAGATGGCACCTCCTGGACTCGCTCCCAGACCCCTCCTCGACCACCGCCGCCAGACGATTGACGGGATCGCCGAAATCGGCTCCCGAAAGGGGACCGAACAGGCCTGGATGACCCTAGGAACCGAAAAAATTCGGGATTGGGCGAAATCGCTCGGCGATTGATTTTTTGTCCTAACCCCTTGCCTCACTTGTCGGTGGGGCTCCTTAAGTTCCGCCCTCCACCTAACTTCCTCGAAACCTCCCCAAGACCTCCCGGCATGCCCAAAAGATTTCTTCCAAACCGACCGAAGAGCCCCCTAGAAACGGGGGCCCCAGCGTGACGCAGGACGCCCCCCCCGAAGCAGAGAAGCAAGGGGAGCATATGGACGCCGAACTTAAGGTCGATCAAGACCTAGACCTCGCAGCGCTCGGACGGCTTGGTCGTCCACTGTCGGTTCGCGCCGACGCCATGATCTTGGACAACTTCAAGTCCTTCCCGCGGAAGTCTCGGATTCCCTTCCGCGAGGGCTTTACGACGATCTCGGGCCCCAACGGGTCGGGCAAGTCGAACCTCATAGACGCCCTCCAGTTCGTGCTCGCCACGAGCAGCAGCAAGGGCATGCGCGCCGATCGCCTGACCGACTTGATCTCCGAGCTGGGAAACAAGCCGAACTGCTCGGTCGCCCTCGACCTGGTCGGAACCTTCACCGACCCCGAGACCAAGCGCCCCGTCGACAAGGTCGTTCAGGTCAAGCGCTCGGTCCGCCGGCGCAAGGACAAGAGCGCCCAGATCAAGTACCACCTGAACGGGAACCAGATCCGCCTCTGCGACCTGCACGACGTCCTCCGCCACATGGGCCTGCCCACCAGCGGCCAGAACTTCGTGCTCCAAAACGACGTGATCCGGCTCACGAGCATGGGCCCGATCCCGCGCCGCCAGGTCCTCGACGAGCTCGCGGGCGCCAAGGACTTCGATCAGCAGATCGGCCTCGCGCTCAAGGAGCTGGAGAACGCCGATCGCCTCGGTGAGGACACGACCCTGATCCTGGCCGAGCTCGCCAAGCAGCTCGAGAAGCTCCAGAAGGAGCGCGATCAGGCCCTCAAGGCTCAGGAGCTGACCGAGCGCAAGCAGAGCATGGAAGAGGACCTCGTCGTCCTCGAGGTCACCGAGGCCGAAGTCGCCGTCCTGCGCGCCGAAGAAGAGCAGCAGAACGGCGCCAAGGAGCGGAGCAAGGCCGAGAAGGTCGTCGCCGAGCGACAGAAGACCGAGGTCAGCGCCGGGAAGGCCCTCCAAGAGATCGAGGCCGAGCTGGCTCAGAAGGGCGAGGGCGAGCGCCTGGTCGCCTTCCGCGCCGTCGAGGCCCTCAAGGCCCAGGTCGGCAACCAACGCGAGAAGCTGCGCGAGGTCGAGGCCGAGCAAGCCGGCCAGGCCCGTCGCCAGCCCCAGCTGGAGCTGGCGCGGGACGAGGCCCTCAAGGCCAGCAAGGGCGCGCAGGAGCACGCCGCCCGCGTCGACAAGGACTTGGCCGAGCGCGAAGGTGAGCTGGACGCGATCAACCAGCGCCTCGAGGCCGCGACCCGGACCCTCCAGCAGGAGCACAAGGACCAGTTCGACCGCGCCGACCAAATGCGGACCCTGCGCAAGCAGAGTGAGCTCTTGCGAGCCGAGGAGCAGGACCTGGTCCAGAAGGACCGGACCTACGCCGACCGCCTCAGCCGCATCGAGGAGCGCCGGGCGATGTTCGCCGAGGGCGTGGCCGAGGACAGCTCGCGCCAGGAGACCCTCAAGCAGGACGCCGCCGCGGCCTCGCTCCGCTTCCGCGAGAAGCGCGAGCACCAGGCGCAGCTCGAGGGCCGTCGCCGCCGCTTGATCCAGCAGGTCCAGAACCTGCGGGTCGGCCTCGAGACCTACAGCACCAAGATCAGCAAGTCCCAGCAGAGCTTGGCGGCCCTCGAGGCTCGCCGCGAGCAGGCCCTGGCCGTCAGCGGCGGACGCGCGCTGGAGGCTCTCCGCCGGGCGGGCCTGAGCGGAATCCACGGGACGGTCAGCAAGCTGATCGACTTCGACGCCCAATACGCCGAGGCCCTCGAGGCCGCGGCCGCCGGGCGCCTGAACCTGGTCGTGACCGACAGCGACGACACCGTCGGCAAGGCGATCCAGATCCTCAAGGACACCAACGCCGGTCGCCTGAGCTTCGCGCCCCTGAACCGGGTTCGCGGGCCGAGGACGCCGCAGCTGCCTCGCGGGCGGGGCGTCGTTGGGTTCGCCATCGACTTGATCGAGACCAAGCCCCGCTACCTCGACGTCTGTCGCGAGGTGTTCGGGACCACGCTCGTGGTCGAGCACTTCAACAACACCAAGCCCTTCGTGGGCCAGTTCCGCATGGTGACCCTCGAGGGAGACACCGTCGGCCGGAACGCGATCATGAGCGGCGGTAGCCGGAACCGTCGCGGCGGCCTCCTGGCGGCGGCGGCCGAGGCCAGCAAGCTCCTCCAAGAGCGTCAGCGCGAGCTGGACGAGCTGATGAAGAAGCGCGACGCGGCGGCCAAGGCCCTCGTCCAGTGCGAGGCTCAGCTGGACCAGGTCCGGACGGAGATCGAGAACGAGCGCTCGTCGCTGGGAGAGGCCGAGGCTCAGGCCGCCGGGCTCAACACCGAGCTGAACCGGATCGAGCAGGGCTTGGCGCCGCGCGCCGAGCAGCTCCAGGCCCTCGAGAAGGAGTGGGCCGAGGTCCGCGCCGGACTCGACACGACCAGTCCTCGCTTGGCCGAGGTCCGCTCAGAGCTGGAGCGCGTCGAGGCTGGCCTAGGCGGGCTCGACGACGCGGCCGCCAGCGAGGCCTACGCCGCGCTGACCTCGCAGGCTCAGCAGCTCGAGGTCGAGCGGGCGCCCCTCGTGGAGGGTCTCGACACCCTCCGTCGCGCAGAGGCTACGGCGCTCCGCGATCAGGAGGTCAGTGCGCTTCGGCTCGAGGCCGCTGAGAAGGCCCTGGCCGAGGCGATCGCCGAGGCTCAGGCCAGCGAAGCTCGCCGCCTGTCCCTGGTGGACGGCTTGGCGACGCTCGAGGTCAAGCTCAGCGAGCGCGAGGCAGCGCTCGAGGAGCTCAGCTCCGAACTGGCTTCGCTGACCCGTCGCCGCGACGCCGCTCGCGAGGCGGTCCAGCAGACTCACGACGCGACCCGCGACGCGACCCGGACCCTAGAGGACCTCCTGGCTCGGCTGCGAGCCGGCGCCGAGGCTCTCGAGGCTCTGCGCGCCAAGGCTCTCGAGCTGCGGACCGCGGCCGAGGAGCGCGAGATCGAGGTCCCCGGCCCCGACGAGGCGCCGCCGGACCTCAAGAAGGAGCGGGCTCGGATCCAAGCGATCCTGCGCCAGATCGACCAGCAGCTCGAGAAGCTGGGCGCGGTCAACGCCCTCGCCATCGAGCAATACGACTTCACCTGCACCCGGCACGCCGAGCTCGAAGAGAAGCTCGGGGTCCTGGAGCGCGAGAAGACCGAGATCCGAGCGCGGATCGTCGACCTCGAGGGTCGCAAGAAGAGCGCCTTCCTGGAGGCCTTCCTCCGGGTTCGCGACGCCTTCGCCAAGACCTACTACGAGCTGGGTCGCGGCGAGGGGCGCCTGATCCTGGAGGACCCCAAGGACCCCTTCGCGGGTGGGCTCCAGATCAAGGTTCGTCCTCGCGGCAAGAAGCTGAGCCGAATGGAGGTCATGTCGGGCGGCGAGAAGGCGCTCACGGCGCTGGCCCTGATCTTCGCGCTCCAAGAGGTCAACCCGGCCTCGCTCTTCGTGTTCGACGAGGTCGACAAGGACCTCGACGGCGTCAACACCAAGATCCTGGCCGAGGCGATCCGTCGCCGCGCTGAAGAGCGCCAGTATCTCGTGATCAGTCACCACCGGACCATGCTCGAGCTGAGCAACCAGACCTTGGGCGTCACGATGCGCAAGGGCTTCGGCACGGTCGTGACCGGGGTCACCGTCGACGAGAGCATGGAGCTCACGACCGAGAGCGCGCAGGCCGCCCAAGTCGAGCTGGCCTCGTGATCGCTGAGCAGGAGTCGGCGGGCCACGAGAGCTACGAGGCGGACGTGGCCCAGGCCGACGAGTTCGCCGAGGCGCGGCTCGGTCCTGACGGTCAGCCGCGAGACCTCGACCGGGAGCTCCAGGCCGCCGTCGGCCTCGGCAACGACCCGGGGCTCGAGTTCCTGGTCGACCTCGCCAAGCGCGGCGAGTGCGACCCCTGGGACCTCGACGTGGTCGACCTGACCGACACCTACCTCGCGGCCCTCGACGAGGTCCTCGACGCTCGCGACCTGGGCAAGGTCGCTCGCCTGATCTTCTACGCGGCCTGCTTGATCCACCTCAAGGCCCAGGCCATGGCGGACCGCCAGAAGGCTATGGACTACGAGGAGGCCCTCGACCAGACCTTGGCCGAGGAGTTCGAGTTCGGCCTCGACGGCGAGCGCGGGCGCTTCATGCCGCGCCTCCACCCTGGCGATCAGCCCCTGGACTACGGCTTCCTGCGAGGCGGGGATGAGGGCTTCGATCCGGCCCGTTTCCTCTCGCCGCGGGAGCAGCCGCTCCGCTCGCGGGGCCTGACCCTCGTCGACCTGATCTTCGCGCTCCGCGAATACGACGACCGCCTCGCCCACCGCGAGATGCTGGAGGACCTCGAGCCCGACTTCGACGCCGACATGGCGCTCGTGGAGTGCGTCGGCTCCTCTCACCAGGACGACCTCGAGGGCGACATCGAGCGGATCCGTGAAGAGCTCTGGGCGCGCCTCGGGCGGCACGAGCCCTTGGCCGGGATCGATCAGCGGATCGAGCTCGAGACCCTGATCACGAGCGAGCGCTCGCGTCCGGCCGCGTTCCTGGCGGCCCTCTTCCTGGCTCACGACGAGGAGATCTACCTCCAGCAGGACGAGTTCTACGGCGAGCTGTGGCTCGAGCGGGGCGCCCACTTCGGTGAGGTCCGCGCGGGCGTCGTCCCTCAGGACGAGGAGGCCGAGCCCACTGACTGGGCCGAGAACGAACTCGACGAGATCCTCGAGAGCGGGGTTCAGATCGACGACGAAGAGGACGAAGAGGAGCCAGAGGACGCTTCGGCTGAAGACGCGTCACTCGAAGACGGTAGCTCGGACGAGGGCGAGGCCCTTCGGACCGGGACCGAGGAAGGCGGCGAAGCGTGAGCGACAACGAGCAGCAGTCCGAGGCTAGCGAGGCCCCCGAGGTCCGCGAGACGCCCCAGGCCAGCGAGACCCACGAGGCCTTCGAGATCGACATGGGTGAGATCAGCGAGGAGCGCCTCGAGGAGATCGCCGAGGTCGTCGAAGAGACCGTCGAGGCCGTCGAGGCCCTCCCCCTGAGCGAGACCGACGCCGGGCTCCCCCTCGAGAACGAGAGCCAGCTCCTGCGCTCTGGCGTCCTGGAGCGGATCGCGGCTCAGGTCACGCCCTCCCGCGGGGCCCCCGAGCTGGAGCTTTGCGCTCAGCTCTTCTCGGCCCACAAGCCCATGAGCGAGCTCGAGCTGGCCGAAGCTATGGGTCTCTCCTGCGAGCAGGTCGCCGGGACCCTGGCGCGCCTCGAAGACACCCTGGCCGACTCGCCCTTCGGGGTGTTCCGTCGCCGGACGACCCTTCCGGGCAAGACCAAGGCCGTGACGGGCTTCGTCCTCGACCTCAAGGCGGACTTCCGTCGCAACGTGGTGACCGTCGGCCGCCCGGTCCTAGGCTCAGGCCTGACCGAGACCCTGGCGCTGATCGCGCTCAACCAGCCGATCATGCAGTCGCGCCTGGTCCGCGAGCGCGGGAGCTCGGTCTACGACCACGTCAAGGAGCTCGTCCAGCGAGACTGGGTCATGAAGGTCCGGCGCGGACGAAGCTCAGAGCTTCGCACGACCGAGAGCTTCGCGGCCGAGTTCGGGCTGCAGAACGACCCCGAGCTGATCAAGCGGGCCCTGGCCCGCGCCGCGGGCGTCCAAGGCGCTCCGCAGATCGTGGCCAGCCAGCGGGTGGCCTTCGAGCACGAGGCGGCGGTGAACCTCTACACCGAGGCTCAGCAGTTCGTCCCTTCGCCTGAGGAGATGGCGCGACGCGAGCAAGAGCGTCAGTTCCGCGAGGCTCAGGCCGCAGCGGCGCGTGCGCTCCTCGAGGCCGAGGCCATGGGTGTCGTCCCCGGCGCGACTCCGACGGCGCCTGCTGCGGGCGCCGCCCCGGCTCTGCCGACGACCTTCTCGTTCACCCCCAGCGCGGCTCCCGCGGCGCCGGCCCCGGCTATGGATCCCTTCGCGCGCTTGGCCGCGGCCCTCGAGGCCTCCGAGCAGAACCCGCGCGAGAACTGTGTCGTGAGCGGCGGCGGCGTCCCCCAGATCGGGACCGAGACCCCCAGCGAGGGCACGGAGGAGAGCGAGGCCAGCGAACTCGGCCTCGGAGAAGGCCTGGTCTCAGGTGGTCTCCCCCCCCAACCCAACCGACTGGCTGAAGTGCTGAAAGAGGAGGCCGCGATGCGCGCCGAGCGAGAGAAGGAAGAGCCCGAGAACACCCCTGAGCAAGAGGAGTCGCAGTCCCGCGTGGGCCACCTCCTCGGCCTCCTAGGCGACGACAGCACCGACGACGACTGGTAGGGGTTAGAGAACTCTGACACTCGAGAGGCCGGCCTTGCCGGCCTCTCTTGGTGTCTGGGCTCTGAGCAAAGGAGAGGGCGGCGGATGTCCGTCCTCGTGGTGAGGATCAACAGGCGCCTACGGGCGACGAGTGGAGGACAGCATGAGCGATCTATCGGAGCCAGAGGCGCTGCGGAAGCTGATCGAGGAGTCGGGCCAGTCCTTCGCGGTCATTGAGAAGGCGGTCGAGACGATCCGCGAGCGCCTCGACGCCATAGAGCCGACGGACCCCGACGTCCTCGCGATCCTGCGGGCGCACCTGCTGGCGATCGGGTCGCCTTCAGACGTCCTGAAGTTCTTCTCGGTCGAGCTCATCGAGCGCGCCGACGAGGAGCGGGCCCAGAGCGTCTACCTCGAGGTCCTCGACGCCCTCGCGCGCTCGCCGATCCGTCCTGAGCGGACCTATCCCGTCGAGCGCGCCATGATCAAGAAGCTTGGCGACCAGGGCGTGGACGTGGCCCTCCCGGCCCTCTCGGTCCTCGCCGGCCGCGAGATCTATCCCATTTCTCGGACCGCGGCCCGAGCCGTGGCCGCCATCGTGGGCAGCACCGACCAGGTCGCGATCAGCGATCGCCTCAAGCGCGACGACCTCCCTGAGGTCGTGGCCCCCGACGAGCTCTCGGCCGGCGTCGCCCGCGCCCTCTTCCCTCAGAAGCGCAGCTCGACCAAGTCCAGCCAGCAGCGCCGGCGAGCCCTGACCCAGAAGAACGCGCTTCCGGACCAGAGCGCCTCGAGCCTCAGCTTGCGCCCCGAGGGCACCCGGGCCCGTCAGGCTCGCCTCAAGGCGATCGTGCGCGCTGCCAACCGCGACCCCAGCCGCTGCGGCAACTGCGACCAGACCGCGCCGACCAAGGTTGGCCACATGGTCCCCCAGAGCCGCGGCGGAACCGACCTCCCCGGCAACCTCGTCGTCCTCTGCGGCGAGTGCCGCCGACACCTCCCCCGCTCTCGCGAGGAAGCCTTCGAGGACGAGGGGACCCCGAGCGAGGCCAACTCGGATCAGCTCAGCCTCTTCTAGGCGCTGGGGGCACGAGTCCCAAAGGGGGGCGTGGGAAGGGATGAAGGCGGTGGTGGGGACTCGCACCCCCAGCGCGATAGGGAGGCGCGAGGGTCAGGGGGGTGATCGCCCTGCGGGCCTTGCGACACTGGGCTGCACCGCTCTCCTAGCGGCGAGGGGCCCGGTGGTTGGCGGCGCAGCCCATCCCACTTCGAGCTCGGCCTGGCCGATCGATCCAAACCGCCAAGGACGCCAAGGTCGCCAAGGAAGAAGCTGACGCCAGGGCGATAGCTCCCTGAGAATCTCTAGAGATCAGAGGGAGCTGCGTGTGGGCGACAGCCTTGCCGTCCTTGGCGTCCTTGGCGGTCAAGAATCTGCTTCTGGCCTCGTCTCCAGAAGGCGCGCCTAGAGCTCCGGCCCACCAAGAACCTCTCGGTGAAACCTCTGTGTCCTCTGTGTCTCTGCGGTGGGCATCCCCACACCGCCAAGCCCCTCCGCCCCTCAGAGCGCCCAGCCCCCAAACCGCCAAGGCAGCGCTCGCAGCCTCGATCGGCTTAGCCAAACCACTCGAGAGCGCTCAGGGCGACTCGAGTCAACGCAGATACCACCAGATCCCGAGGCCGAGTCCGATCAAGAGGATCGGGCACCCGAGCACGTCTCCAAAGGCACCGCACCCGAACGCAGCTTGACCGCTGGAGTCTTCGCCCGGTGCCCAGGTCGGCTCTTCGGTAGGTTTCTCGAGGGGCAGAGCGGCTCCCGCCTTAGTTGCGCTTGAGGCGCTTCTCGATCCACTCGTCCGTCGGCTGACAAAGCATTCGGAACCGAAGCAGGCTGATCGAGACGCGGCCCCACTCGAGGACGAGGCGGTATTTGCCCAGGTCTTCGTCCTCGGGGAGCTCCATCCGCGCGGTCTCGTCGGTGTTGATCTTCGTGATGATGAATCGCCCCGAGCGAATCACCTCGAACTTGATATCGGCGCGGTTGCGGAAGCTGGCGATCCGGCTGGCGCCCTTGCGGTCCTTGAGCTTGCGCTTCACGCGGAAGTCGATCGCGCCGATGTTGCAGAGGACCCGGCGGCCCTTCTCGCCCTCGAGGGCGACCGTGAGCCGGCTCCGCTTGTCATTGCCCCAGCTCAGGAAGCGGATCGTGAAGTCGAGGTCGTTTTGGAGGGGCGCTATGAACTCAGCGCGGCCGTCATTGCCCAAGAGCCGGAGCCCTTGGCGCTCAATGTTGCCGGGTGGCGTGGGCGAGGCCTTCCCGCGCACGACTCGCCACTCCTTGCGGAACTGGCGGCCGTCTTGGTGGAACTCGTAGATCGGCTCGACGCGCTGGCTGGCACCCTCATAGCCGACGTCGTCGGCCTCGCGGAACAGGTCCTTGCGGCGCGCGATCAGGAGCTCGGCCCGCTTCTTCTTGGCGAGGGCCTCAGCGACCTTCTCCTCGCGAGTCTTGGGTCGGTCCGCGCCGGCAGGCTTGGGATCGGTCGTCTCCTCGTCGCCGCCGCCGCCGCCCGTCACGGGCTGATCGCTCGGCTCGACGCGCCGCAGCTCAGCGACGAGGGCGCTCAGGTCGACGCCTGCGTCCTGGCATTGGGCCAGATACTTGAGCGCGTCGTTGTCGCTCCGGTAGAGCTTGAGGGAGGTCACGCCGCGGAGGTAGGCGGCCCCGGTCTTACCCTCTGCCCGCCGGGCCCAGGTCCAGGTCACGCTCTCGACGAGCTCGTCGAGGGTCACGCTCAGGAGAGCGCCGCGGAGGACCTTGACCGTAATCGTGTCGTCCGTGACTCCCCCCAGCGTGCCCGAGATCTTGCCGCCCTTCTTCTTCTGAAAGGAGACTGTCGCGTCGGGACGCTTTGCCAGGGCGCCGAGGGCGAGAGGCTGGAGGTTTCGGATCGCCTTCAGGGCTTGGACGTGGACCTTGGCGCGGGCCTTGAGCGGCGCCGAGGTGATCGAGCTGGCGGTCTCGGTCGCCAGCGAGAGGGCGGCGTCGAGCTCTTCCTCCTTGACGAGGGTCACGATGTTCGTCGGGAGGGCCGCGACCTTGGCCTCCTCGCGCTGGCGCTCGAGTTCGATGGCTTGCTGGCGCTCCTCGTCAGCGGCCCGCTCACGATCGCTGGCCTTCTTCTCGAGGGCGACTGCGCGAGTCTCCTCTTGCTTGGCCTCTTCCTCAGTCAGGAGGTTCTTGGCGCGCTCACGGCGGATCTCGGCTGCCTTGCGCTCGTCTCCTTGGCTCTCGAACTTCTTGGCCTGAGCCTCGGCGGCCTCGCTCCGCTCCTTGAGCAGGACCACCAGCTCGTCCGCCCGCTGCTTGGCGCGTCGCTTGAGCCCCTCGACGTGGAGGTCGGTGTAGAGGTCGGTGTAGCCGTCGACGGCAGCGCGCAGGCGACCGGTCACGGCGAACTCGGTCAAGCGGCGGTCGCCCTCGTCGTAGCGCTGCTCCTCGGCGCGGGTCAGGGTCGTGCGGAGGTCGCGAGCCTTGCTGCGAGCCTTCTTGCCAGTCGGGGTTTGCTTGTAGGTCTGGGCTATGGCCTCGAGGTCCGAGACGCGCTCCCAGTCCTCGCTCGCCAGGGCCTCGTAGATCTTGGCGGCTTCCTTCTCGGCCTCCGCGAGCGGGTCGACTTCAGCGACCTCGGGCTCGTCGGGGACCACGACCTTCTTGGGTTCGTTGCCCGAGTTGAGGAACACGACCACGCCGATCAGGATCCCCGCAGCGGCCGCGACGGCGATCGGGAGCCAGTTGCGCTGCGGCTCGTCGTCGTCGTCGCCCTCGTATTCGGCGTCGTCGTTCTGGCGCCCGCGCCGGGCATAGCCGGAGCGCTGGGGCGCGCTCCCGCTGCCACCGCGCTTGCCGCGGCGCTGGCCTGAGGACTCGCCGCCCTCGTTGCGAGGAGCTATGAAGTCGAGGCCCACGGGCGTCTCGCCGCCCTTGAGGTCGGGCATGAAGCCCTGGAGGACCGTGGTCAGGTCGTGGATCAGGCGCTCGGGGTCTTGGTAGCGATCGGCGGGGCGCTTGGCCAGCATCTTCGTGATGACCTGGGCGAGTCCCTTGGAGACCTTTCGGTGGACCTCGCTGGCGTCGGGGATCGGCGCCTTGAGGTGCATGTTCATCACGGCCACCGGGGTGGCCGCGACGTAGGGCTTCTCGCCGGTCACGAGGTTGAAGAGCGTCGCGCCGAGGCCGTAGATATCTGCGCGGTAGTCGGCCCCCTTGTCGAGGGCCTGCTCGGGCGCCATGAAGTAGGGCGTCCCGACCGCGCGGCCGTCGCCGGTTAGGTCGCTGGCCTGGTCGGTGCGCTTGACGAGGCCGAGGTCGAGGAGCTTGGTCACGCCCTCGCGGGTGATCATGATGTTGGCGGGCTTGACGTCCCGGTGAACGAGGCGGTTCTCCCAGGCGTGGCGGAGGCCGTCCACGAGCTGGAGCACGATCTCGACGGCGGCGGACTCCTCGATCTGCCCGCGGCGCTTGATGAGCTCCTTGAGGGTCTTGCCCTCGACGTATTCCATGGCGATGAAGTGGACGTTGCCGGTCTGGCCGACGTCGTAGGCTTGGACCACGTTGGGGTGGTTGAGGGTCGCTGCGGCTTGAGCCTCGAGGAGGAAGCGCGCGACGTAGCTCTTGTCCTTCGCCATGTCTGGGTTGAGGAGCTTGAGCGCGACGATCTTGCCCAGCTTGAGGTGGCGGGCCTTGTAGACCGTCCCCATAGCGCCCGAGCTGAGCTTCTCGAAGAGCTCGAAGCCAGCGACTTGACGCTGGCCCCGGGACTCCTCCCGGACCATTCGCTCGAGGGTCGCGCGGACCTGGTGCTTGATCTTGCGGGCCAGGCCCTGGTCCATGAACCCGAGCTCGACGCAGAGGACGCGGGCTTTGACCTTCTCGCCCTCGCGCTCGAGGCGGGCCATCTCCGCCCACACGTCGTCCGCGTCCTGGGCCTCGAGGACCCGGTTATCAACGGCGATTCTTAGGAAGATCTTGTCCGCTGGACGCGGCAAACCAAATCCTTCACTCCGCTTTCGTTTCAAGCGGGCTTCCGACTTCCCTAATGTGCAAGTCTTTGGCCGAACGCGCAAACCCAAGCAGGGCGGAAAATCCTCCCACCTATCGATTTAGGGCCTGACGAGCGCTGGGGGACCAGAGGTAGGCCAGGGCCAGGGTGTCTAGGACGAGGGTCGCGCCCATCCGGACCCGCCCCGGCGTGTCCAGGAAGATCCACAGCTCCGGCTTGGCGATCAGGACCAAGTGCGCCACGTAGACGAGGTGGATTAGGAACAGGGCTTGGGTCCAGAGCCGGCCCCACCAGGTCTTGAGCAGGACTAGGAGGATCAGGATCACCTCGAGCATGATCGAGATCCCGATGGCGAGGAGGCCCAGCTTGCCGCCGAGGTCGAACTCGGAGCCGCTCAAGACAGAGCTCTCCTCCTTGAGCTCCAGGGACCACTTGATCAGGAGGTAGGTCCGCTCGAGGGCGTCCGCGCCGAGGAAGCACACGACCAGTTTGATCAAGAAGGGGAGCGGAGGGTTTCGAGCCGGAAGCGGGACGGAACTGGGACCGTAGCCAACAGGTGTTTCCATTACCTCACACGCTTCGTGATCAAGAGGCTGATCCGATCGTCGCTGCGATCCCACGACCAGTAGCGGAGGAGGACGTCTGAGTTGCCGTCTCCGTCGAGGTCGGCAATGGAGGGCAGGCAGAACTGATACTCCTCGGCGCTGGGGACCTCGACGGTGGTCGAGGCGTCCTCCTCGAGGGTCCGGCCTGGGAGGCCGCGGTAGATCCCGAGGGTCGTGTCGTCCTCTCGAAACAAGAGGTCCTTCTTGCCGTCTCCGTCGAAGTCGCCGTCTATGGCGACGACGACCGAGCTGCCGAAGCGAACGCGATCACCCTTTGAGTTGAGCGCGACGGGGACCTCGACCTCACGAATGAAGTCAGGCTCGGCCTCGAAGCTCCCGTCTGGGCGCTGGTAGTAGACGAGCATTTCGACCGGGACCGAGCGAGTCACGAGGACCTTGAGGATCGTCCATACGTTGACCTTGTCGATCCGCGGCAGGATCAGGTCGAGCCGCTCGTCGCCGTCTAGATCGACGTAGTAGCTAAAGAAGGTCACCCCCTTGGCCCGGACCGTCAGATCGGGCTTGGTGAAGGCCTCGGCCAAGTCGCCTTTGTTGCGGAAGAGCCGGGTCGTGCCGGAGCCGACGTGGGTCGAGCTGACGTCGACACGCTGGTCGTTGTCTATGTCCTCAATGACGAGGGGCATCGTGAAGTCGAGCTCGAGGGGGTTCTTGACCGTGCGCGAGAACTGCTTCTGCTCGGGGATCGTGAAGCGGCCCTTCTCCTTGGTGGGGAGCGCTCCCCCCCCAGCGCTCTCGTAGACGTGGACCGTCCCCTCGCGAGCCATCACGACCTCAGGTGGCCCCGCCGCGTCGAACTGGCGGACTGCAGGATTCGGGAACCAGTAGGCGGCGAAGAGGCGCCCGCTGAGCCGATCCCAGCCGGTGTTGAGGACCGCCTCAGGAGGCGCCGCCAAGAGGGCCGGCGCGGCGAACTTGCCCTTGCCCTCGGCGCGCAAGAGCGCGAATCCTTGTCGTTGAGGGACGATTAGGTCGAGGGCTCCGTCGCCATCGAGGTCTCGGAGGAGCTCCTTGCGGCGGACCTCCTTCTTGACGGGGCGGGTGAAGAAGGAAGGGCACTTGGCGATTCGCTGGGCGCGGAGCCCGTAGAGGAGCTTCCCCCGGACCTCTCGCAGACGGTAGGCCAGGATCCCGTCGCGCTGGAGGAGCACGATCTCTTGCTTGCCGTCGCCGTCTATGTCGCCGACGTCGAACAAGACCGTGCGGGGGTGGAAGCGAAAGCGCTGGTGAGCCTGCTTGCGCCAGCTCCCGTCGGCGCCCTGAAAGAACACCAGGGCCTGGCGGGCGCAGACCACGAACAGGTCTTGCTTCCCATCGCCGTTGAGGTCGGCCGGCACGATCTCCGTCACGCGGCCCTCGGTCTCGAGGTCCACCCGCTCGAAGCGGATCTCAGGCGGAGGCGTGGCGGTGCCGTGACCCGGGATCGAGGCGCAGAGGAGCGCCAGGCCTGCGACCCAGAGGCGCGGCCGGAGGAAGACCCGTCGGAGAGCCTGAAGCCCTGTGATAGCGCGACTCACTGGGCGACCCCCACGATTCGCAGCGTGCGGGCGGCGGCGTCCTCACCCGCGAAGGGCTCGAGGATCAGCTCGTCCTTGCCGTCGCCGTCGAGGTCTTTGATCCAGGGGGGCTCGGTCCGGGGGACGGTGATCTTGACCGGGCGATCGCTGAAGCTCAGCTCGACGTCGTCGCCATCGCGCTCGATATGTCCTCGAGCGACGACAAGGGCTCCGTCTGCGCGGCGCGCGATCTGATCGCGGACGCCGTCGCCGTCGACGTCGGCCGTGAAGATCACGGCTCGGGCGCCGCCCTGCTGCTGGAGCGACTCCAGGGGAACCTCGACATCGAGGGTCGCGTCGGGCTCGTCGAGGAAGGGCTCGGGGCCTCCCTTGCGCTGGAGGAAGATCAGGTAGCTGATGGTCAGCGAGTCGGCCAGGGCCCGCTTGACGTTGGTCAGCATGTCCATCCGGTAGGTCGAGAGCACGAGGTCTTGGCGGCCGTCGCCGTCCCAGTCGAGGAGGATGGGATCGGCGCTGATCCCCTTGAGGTTCAGCACGGCGCTCGGCTTGCGCTCGTCCCAGGTCTGGGGGAGCCCTTCGCGCGCGAGGAAGAGGAGCTGCTGGGTCCGGAGGCTGCTAAACATCCCGACCTCGCCCATGGTCCGGGTCGCGAGGAGGTCCGCGCGCCCGTCGCCGTCGACGTCTTGGAGGTTGAGCCGGACGCTCGAGAATCCGCCGCCGCCCTTGTCGCCTTCGTCCTCCTTGCCGCGCGTGATCTGAAAGGGGTCGGTCCGGTCCGGGCGCTCGGGGAAGGTCCCGTCGGGACGCTGGAGGTAGCGCGCGAGGCCCTTGGGGTGGACGGCGATGAGGTCCTGGCGTCCGTCGGCGTCGAGGTCGGTGTTCACGACGCGTCGGAGGCGGAGGGTGGAGGTCAGGAGGCGGTTGAGGAGCTTGGTCTCGAAGGTCGGGCCGAAGCGCTGGTCGACCTCGAGCCTGAGCTCGGAGGTTTGGGCGAGGGAGCCTTTCTGGGTCCGCTTGAGGACGGCGTAGCCGCGCTTGGTGGGGACGATCAGCTCCAGGATCCCGTCACCGTCGAGGTCGCGGGCCAGGTCCCAGACCGGGAGCCCGCCCCGCTCGGGGTAGTCGAAGAACCCAGGCTCCTTGTGGACCAGGAGCGGGGCTCCCTGGCTCCGGAGGATCAGGACTCGAGTCGGACAGAGGAGGGCGACCTCGCCGCCGGGGGCGGGGTCGAAGTCGCCGGCCACGAAGGCGCAGGCGTCGGCGGGGACGGCGAAGCGTCGCTCGGGCGCCGCGGCGAAGCGGTTGGCCTTGGTGCCCTGGAGGAAGACCGAGATCGTGCGCTCCTCTCCCGTGGGCGCGGTCATGTGGGCCACGACCAGGTCTAGGTCCTTGTCACCGTCCATGTCGGCCACGGCGCAGCCGAGCTCGTTGCCGGGCAGCTGAAGGGTCCACACGCGGAGCGGGAGGGCGGTGTCCTGAGCGAAGAGCTGAGAGAGCCCAAACGCGCTGGCTGCGAGGGCTGTCAGGAGGAGAGCATGGCGAGGGGAGGGGCGCACGGGGAGATCTTACCGGGCCTTCGTCGTAGGAAGGAGGAGGCGCGCGGATGGCGCACACAGCGATCGGCGGAACCCCCGGCGCCCACGGGGGGTAGGTCAAGAGGTCATAAGGGCTTGGGAATTGCTCGGGGTATCCCTGATGCCGTATAGTCCAGCCTTGTTGTGAGGGCCTCTCGGTCCGGCCAACGCTCACGTCCGCCCTTTGGGCAGCTCAAAGACCTGACCCACCCATTGCTTGGGGAGACACGATGGCTCGATCGACGCGCCGCAAGGGACGCCGCGAGGCTGAGGACGAGGACGACGGCGAGGACGACTTCGCTTGGCAGCCCAAGAAGAAGAAGTCCAAGAAGGGCACGGGTCGCTCTGAGCGCCCCTCCACTGGACGCAGCTCGTCGACCAAGAAGAAGAAGAGCAGCAAGTCCAAGAGCGCCCGGAGCAAGTCCGCGGACGGGAGCGGCAGCACCCGGAGCAAGAAGCGTGGCGGGGGGACCTCTTCCTCGACGCGTAAGAGCGGCTCGGCCCGGCGCAAGCGCTCATCCTCTGGCGAGGACGACACGGTCGCCAACAGCGGCCGCCGCCGCCGCGCGGGACCGCCCAAGAAGAAGGGCGTCGAGCCCATCGTCCCGATCTCCATCGTGACCGCGACGATCCTGATCTGCATTGGCCTGTTCTTCTTCCTCAACAAGCCGCAGCCCAAGGTCATAAACGAGCAGAACGACTGGGAAGCCGCCAAGAAGATCGAAGAGGAGGGGATGGCGGCCTACGGGGAGTTCCTGGCGGCCCGCAAGCTGGACCAGCCCGACATCACCAAGCACAAGCGTGAGGCTGCGATCCTCAAGCTCCGCGCCGCCGTCGAGGCCATGAACGCGGTCCTGGACCCCAAGCGGGACGCCGAGGGCATGCTCCCGCCCGACTTCGAGGGCTACGAGCGCGACTTGATGCAGATCACGAAGTACATGATCGACCTTGAGAAGATGTGACCTGAGTCTGTGATGCGGTCCTACCCCGAACCTCGCAGGTGTTCATGACTTCCTCCGCGGCCTTCCGCGATCTCCCCAGCGTCGAGCGCTTGCTCGGCGCTGAGTCGTTTCCGGAACTCGTCTCGTCCCACGGGCGGGGGCTAGTCGTGGAGGCGATCCGAGCCGACCTCGATGGCCTGCGCGAGGCGCTACGGGCAGGTCAGGCCTTGGAGGGTCGCGAGGCACCCGCAGCCTGCGCCGAACGAGTCGAGGTCGCCCTCACGGCACGCCTGGCCTCGCGCTACCCCCGCGCGATCAACGCCACAGGCGTCGTCGTGCACACCGGGCTCGGGCGCGCTCCCCTGGCCGCCGAGGCCCAAGCGGCGCTGCAGGCGAGCGGGGGGGCCTTGGTCCTGGAGGTCGAGCGCGAGAGCGGACTCCGCGGCCAGCGCGACACGGCGATCACCGAGATCGTGCGCGAGCTGACCGGGGCGCCAGCGGCGTGCGTAGTCAACAACAACGCCGGGGCGACCCTGATCTCGCTGGCCGCCCTCGCCGGTGGCGGCCGCGGCGTCGTCGTCAGCCGAGGACAGCTCGTCGAGATCGGCGGGAGCTATCGGATCCCCGATGTGTGCGAGCAGTCGGGGGCGCGAATGATCGAGGTCGGGACCACGAACCGAACCCACCTCCGCGACTACGTCCGCGCCCTCGACGCCAACCCCGACGTGGCCGTGCTGCTCCGGGTTCACACGAGCAACTTCACGGTCCAGGGCTTCACCAAGGAGGTCTCGACTCGTGAGCTGGCCGAGCTAGCCAAGGAGCGCGGCGTGGCCGTGATCGACGACCTCGGCTCGGGCTGCTTGATCGACATGGCCCCCTTCGGGCTCCCTCGCGAGCCCCTCGTCAGCGAGAGCCTCGAGGCCGGCGCCGACGTGGTGACCTTCTCGGGCGACAAGCTCTTGGGCGGGCCCCAGGCGGGGATCGTGGTCGGGAGCGCGGAGGCCGTGGGCAAGATCCGGAGCCACCCCCTCTATCGAGCGCTCCGCCCAGGCAAGCTGACCTTGGCGGCCCTCGAGGCGACCCTCGCTCTCTACCGCGACCCCGAGTTCGCCCTCCAGCGGATCCCGGTCCTGCGGATGATCTCAGCGACGTTGACTCAGCTGGGCGCCCGCGCGGATGCGCTCCGTGACGCGCTGGCGGATACGCCGGGGCTGCAGATCTCCGTCGAGGAGAGCGCGTCCAAGATCGGCGGCGGAAGCTACGCCGTCGAGGAACTCCCGACTCAGGCCTTGGCCCTGCGACCCGACGACGGCGACGTGGCGGGCCTCGCGCTCCGCCTTCGGCGCGGGACTCCGGTCGTGTTCTCTCGGATCCGCGAGGGAGCTGTCCTCCTCGATCCTCGCACCGTGTCCCCAGACGACGAAGGAGAGCTGGTGGCGGCGGTTCAGGTCGCGGGCTTGGGGTCAGCGTGAGCTTCAGTCCTTACCGTCCAGAGCGCCTCTCCCCCGAGGAGAGCTTGGCGCGCGCGCGAAGGGTCCTGGCCCGGCTGGACGAGCGCCGGAGCGTGCGTGAGTTCAGCTCGGACCCGGTCCCGCGGGAGCTGATCGAGCTCGCGATCAAGGCTGCCTCCACGGCTCCTTCCGGTGCCCACATGCAGCCTTGGACCTTCGTCGCCATCAGCGCGCCTGAGCTCAAGGCCAAGATCCGCGAGGCCGCCGAGGCCGAGGAGAAGGAGAGCTACGAGCGGCGAATGTCCGAGGAGTGGCGCCAAGCGCTCGCGCCGCTGGGGACCGACTGGCACAAGCCCTACCTCGAGGTCGTGCCTTGGATCGTGGTCCTCTTCGCTCAGCGTTACGCGCCCCTCCCAGACGGCAGCAAGCGCAAGCACTACTACGTGACCGAGAGCTGCGGGATCGCCGCGGGGATGTTCATTGCGGCGCTCCACGAGGTCGGCCTCGCGACCCTGACGCACACGCCCTCGCCGATGCGCTTTCTCAGCGAACTCCTGGAGCGGCCGGCCCACGAGACGCCGCTGATCTTGTTCCCCATAGGCTACCCCTCTCCCGAGGCCCAGGTCCCAGACCTGGCGCGAAAGCCCCTCGACCAGATCAGCGTGTGGCACGAGTAGCCGCTCCCTGTTGCTCAGGGCGCGGCGCCTCCTAGGCTCGTGATTCGGGGAGGCTGGGTGATTTAGTCCCCTGGGGACTGGAAATGCCTGAAGGACCCGAGGTCCACCGAGCCGCTGACCGAATCCGCCGCTACCTGGCGGGCCAAGTGGCGGAAGAGGTGTGGTTTGCCTTCGAGCACCTCCAAGCCTGGGCCGACGAGCTGAGCGGCCAGCCTGTGGAGGGAGTCGAGGCTCGCGGGAAGGCCTTCCTGATCCGCTTCCAGCAGGTCGCGATCTACGTTCATCTGCAGCTCTACGGGCGCTGGGAGCTGCGGCGGCCCTCGAGTCGCGACCCCGTCACGCGGCGCTCCCTGAGGCTGAGGGTCGTGACCCCCAAGGGGCGAGCGCTCCTCTACAGCGCTTCGGAGATTGAGGTCTTGGATCGTGAGGACGAAGCGGAGCACCCCTACTTGTGCAAGCTCGGGCCCGACGTCCTCCAGACGGGGCTCGTGGCCGCGGCGATTCAAGAGCGCTACCTCAGCCAGCGCTTTAGGCGTCGCAGCCTAGGGGCCCTCCTCCTCGATCAGAGCTTCCTGGGGGGCGTCGGGAACTACCTCCGCTCGGAGATCCTGTTCGAGGCGGGGCTGCCTCCTCGCGCTAGACCAGCAGACCTGGACGCCTTCCAGGCCAAGGAGCTGGCGAGAGCGACCCTCACGATCTGCAGGCGGGCCTATCAGACGGGGGGAATCACGAACGACCCCGAGCGGGTCGTGGACCTCGAGGGCCAGGGTTACAAGCGTCGCGCCCTCCGCTGGTCCGTGTTCGGTCGAGCCGGTGCTCCTTGCTGGGTCTGCGGCGCCGAGATCATGCGGAGCGAGGTCGGGGGGCGGCGCCTCTATCGGTGCCCGATCTGTCAGCCGGCCAGCGACCGGTCGCCGGCCGGATCGACGTAGGATCTGCTCGGTGCCCGACTCCAACCCACGAAGCGACGACCTCACGAACTGGGAGCCAGCCTTGGGAGGCTGCGTCCCCGACTCCGCCTCTTCGAGCCATGACATTCCAGAGCGGGTGCGACTCCTGATCGAGGGGCAGCGCTTCTGTGTCCTCTCGACTCAGGGCCAAGGGCGGCCCTACGCTTCGCTCTTGGCCTTTGGCGTCAGCCCCGATCTGCGCCAACTCGTGTTCGCGACGCCGGTCACGACGCGGAAGTATGCGCTCCTCAAGACCAGCCCTGAGGCCGCGGTTCTGATCGACAGTCGCTCGCGAGCCGGCGAGCTGATGGCGATCGAGGCCGTGACTGCGCTGGGGGCGGCCGCGGAGCTCTCGCCCGAGTCTTCCTCCTATGACGCGGCCGCTGAGCTCTACCTCGCGAAGTCCCCGCAGCTCGAGAGCTTCCTGCGCGCCCCGAGCTGCGCCTTGTTCTCGCTGCGGGTCGAGCGCTATCTCTACGTGGCGCGCTTTCAAGACGTCCACGAGTGGGCGCCTTGAGCCCCTGGTTCCTCCCGCTCGCCGAAACGTCTCTGGACGACATACCTAGCGTGGGCGGCAAGGCAGCGCGGCTGGGAGTCTTGACGCGCAGCGGGCTGCGCGTTCCCGTGGGGATCGTGCTCACGACGGGAGCCTATGAGGGCTTCGTGTCTCGGGCTGGCCTGACCGACGTGATTCAGCTCGAACTCGGGCGCAAGGACCTGGCGGGAATGCGCTGGGAGGAGCTCTGGGACGCGGCGCTCCGGATCCGGTCGGCCTTTGCTCGCGCGCCGCTGCCTACGGAGCTCGAAGAGACCCTCGTGCGGGCGCTAGAGGAGCACTTCCAACCTGGGGTCGCGCTGGCGGTCCGCTCCTCGGCGCCGGCCGAGGACGGCGCTGGACGGTCCTTCGCGGGCGTCCACGCCTCGGTCTTGGATCGGCGTGGAGCCAGCGAGGTCCTGAGCGCGGTTCGAATCGTGTGGGCCTCGCTGTGGTCGGACGTGGCCTTGCTCTATCGGCGCGAGCTGGGGCTGGATCCGCTCCAGAGCAGAATGGCGGTCGTGATCCAAGCTCAAGTCGAGGGCTCGGTCTCAGGGGTCGCGTTCGGGCGCGACCCTCGTCAGCCTCGCGCGGAGCGGGTCCTGGTCGAGGCCGTCCCGGGATCCTGCGAGGGCCACGTCAGCGGAGCCTTGGATCCAGATCGCTACCTCCTCGAGCGCGCGAGCGGAGCTGTCCTGGAGCGACGTCGCGGCGAGGACTCTCCCGAGTCCCCTCTCCTGAGCGCCGAGCGCCTCGAGGAGTTGTGGCGCACCTTGCGGCAGGTCGAGGCCCTCTGCGGCTGGGCTCCGGACATGGAGTGGACGCTAGGCCCTGAGGGGCTGGTCGTGCTCCAAGCTCGGCCCGTCGGCCTCGAGCGCGCCGCGGACGAGCGCGACAAGTATCTCCGCTACTGCCCCCCTCCCGGAGCCCTGCGCGCGCTCCGCGAGGAAGTCGAGGACGAGCTGATCCCAGCGCTCGCGGCGGAGGGGCTCCGCATGGCGGCGGAGGCGATCGAAGCCTTGCCCGACGCGGCCCTGGTCGTCAGCGGCCTCGAGCGCAGCGAGACCCTCGAGCGCTGGCGCGGCGTCTACGAGGACGCCTTCATTCCCCTCGCGCACGGCGTTCGAGCCCTCGGCCTGCTCTACAACGACACGCTCGAGCCCCGCGACCCCCACGAGTTCGTGGAGCTCTTGCGCGGGGAGAGCTTCTTGGCCACCCAGCGAGACGAGGTCCTGGCGCGCTTCGCGGAGGTCCTAGACGAGATCCCCTCGCTACGAGCGGCCTTGACAGGAGTCGTCGCGCCCGAGGCCCAGGCTTGGGAGTCCGTCGGGGACGTTCTCCACGGCGCTGGACGCGGGGCTCTGGCGGAGGATCTCCTGAGCCTCTCGCGGGGCTCACTGGACGTCGTGTTCGCGGGCGTCAGGCTCTCGGAGCGCCCGGACCTCGTCCTGGGGCCCCTCCTCTCCGGGCAGCGCCCTGGGGCGCGCGAGACCGTCGATCGGCGAGCGGAGCTCGAAGCGCGGCTGTTCGAGGCTGCGGGCGAGAGGGCGGAGGAGGCGCGACATGTCCTGGAGGTCGCCCGCGTCGCCTGGCGCCTGCGCGACGACGACAACATCTTGCTCGGCCGCATCGAGAGCCAGCTCTTGCGGGTGGTGGAAGAAGCTGCGCGTCGGCTGCGCGAGCGCGGCCTCCTCAGCGGGCGGGCGCCTGAGCTCAACGACGCGGTCCAGATCTGCGACGCGCTGTCCCAAGGAGCAGCCTTGAGCCTGTCGGAGGAGCAGGTCCTCTCCGCCTCGGCGGCCCGCTCGAGGCCCCGCCAATTGGTCGGTCAACCCGCCTCGCCCGGGATGGCGGTCGGCAGAGTGTGCGTGGTCGAAGGGGCGGACGACCTGGGAGCCTTCACGCCAGGCAGCGTGCTCGTTTGCGACGCGATTCAGCCTCAAATGACGCACGTCGTCCCCTTGGCGAGCGCCATCGTAGAGCGCCGCGGGGGAATGCTGATTCACGGGGCGATCTTGGCGCGGGAGCTGGGGATCCCCTGCGTCAACGGGGTCCCTGCGGCGTCGAAGTCCTTGCGGAGCGGCGAGCTCGTGACCGTCGATGGCGACTTGGGATTGGTGACCGTCGGAACGAGTGCGCTCCCTCCCAGAATCCACAGCGCGGCGACTCCCAAGTAGCACTGCGGCCCGCGAAGGAGTCGTCACTCCAGGCAAGGCGCGAGCACTCCCTTGCGGCGAGCAAAGCCGTGAGGCGAGCGCTAGCTGGCAGCGACCCTAGAGGCGGCCAGCGCGAGCGGCTCCTGCTCTCGGAGGGGCTACTTCTTGGAGTTCTGGGCCAGGCGCCAGCGGTATTGCTCGTAGTCGCAGGGGTATTCGGTCACGCGGCCGTCCTCTATGTGGAGGACGGCTGTCGCGAGCTCGCTCACGAACTGGCGATCGTGGCTGACGAAGATCACGGTCCCGCCGAACTCTTGGACGGCCTTGAGGAGCACCCCTTGGCTGTGGAGGTCGAGGTGGTTGGTCGGCTCGTCGAGGACGAGGACGTTGCCCGGCTGGAGCAGCATCCGCGCGATCTTGAGGCGGGCGCGCTCGCCTCCCGAGAGGACTCGGACGAGCTTGAACACGTCGTCGCCTGAGAACAGGAAGCAGCCCAAGAGGGTCCGAATCGGGATCGTGGACTCGGGCGGCGCGGCCTGATCGACCCACTGCAGGACGGAGCGCGTGTCGCCCTCTTCGAGGTCGTCGGTGTATTGGGAGAAATACTGGAGCTGGACGTTGTGCCCCAGGGTCAGGGCGCCGGTCGTGGGCTCGAGACGTCCCGCGAGGATATTTAGGAGAGTCGTCTTGCCCGCGCCGTTGGCGCCGACGACGGCGAGGCGAGTGCCCGCGGCCAGCTCGAGGTCGACCTCGCTGAAGACCTGATTGTCGCCGTAGCTCTTGGAGACGCCGTCGAGGCGGAACACGACGTGTCCGCTCTTGGCCGAGTCGGGGAAGCGGAGCCGGAACTCCTTGGGCGGCTCGGGGGGGAGGACTATGGGGACGATCTTCTCGAGCTGCTTGACGCGGCTCTGAGCCATCTTGGCGGTCGCCGGGTGAGCGCGGTTCTTGGCTATGAACTCCTCGTGGGCCCGGATCTCCTTCTGCTGGCGCTCGAAGGAGGACTTGAGGCGCTGGCGCCGGATGGGCTTCTCGCCCTCGTAGTAGGTGTAGTTGCCGTGATAGACCTCGACCCGACCTAGCTCGAGCTCGAGGATCCGACTCACGAGGGAGTCGAGGAAGTAGCGGTCGTGGCTCGTGAGCAGGACGGCGCCGGGAAAGGTCTTGAGGTAATCGAGGAGCCACTCGCGGGCCTCGATGTCGAGGTGGTTGGTCGGCTCGTCCAAGAGGAGGAGGTCGGGACCCTCCAGGAGGATCCTGGCGAGCTCGACGCGCATCAGCCAGCCGCCCGAGAGCTCGCGGAGCTTGCTGTCCATGCGCTCTTGGGTGAAGCCGAGGCCATTCATGATCGTGCGCGCGCGAGAGTCGGCGTCGTAGCCGCCGAGCTCCTCGAAGCGGGCCTGGGCTCGGCCGTAGGCGTCTATGACCTTCTCGTCCTCGGGTCGTTCGCACATCTCAGTGATCAGGCGCTCGACCTCGGCCTCGAGGCGCTTGACCTCACCGAGGGCTCCCAGGACGGCCTCGACGGCGGTCTGGTCGTGGTCCGGCGGGTTGATCTCCTGCGGGAGGTAGCCGACCTTGCGCCCGCCAGCCAGCTCGACCTTGCCGCGGTCGGCGCCGACCTCCCCCGTCAGGACCCGGAAGAAGGTCGACTTGCCTTGGCCGTTGCGGCCTGCGAGCGCGACACGTTGTCCCTCGGAGACGCGAAACGAGACGTCGTCCATGAGGAGGCGGCCGCCGAGACGGACCGAGAGGTTCTCTACGTTGAGCATGGCCGCGGATCCTAACCCTGGGTTGGGGGCGAGTCTCCTGGCGCCGGAGTTTTGGAGAGCGCTTCGGTTCAAAAAGGGCTCGCGCCAGACGCCCAGCACTGAGCCCTTCAGATATGCGGGCCCGGCGCCGATAGGGAAGGCAAAGGGAGTGTTTATGAGAGCTTACGTCCGCGGCCAATCTTCGATCGATCTGGAAATCTCCGGGAAGCTGATCCGTGATCTGAGCCCCGATCCGCGCCCCGCCTCCTGGGCCCAGTTCAGCCGAGCCATCGAAGCTGCCTCCAAGGACGTCGCCCGGCGACTTCAGCCCGCGATCAAGCGCCTGGCCCACTGCGGCGGGCTGAGCGTGGCTCGCAGCTTCGACTGCGGCCAAGAAGACGCGACGCTCGACGCCTGGTGCGGTCACGCCTACTGCCCCGCCTGCGCCACCTCCGAGAGCGCCGAGGTCGCCAAGTTCGTCCGTCGAAACTGGGACTCGCAGCTGATTTCGGTCGAGGTCAGCGTAGACGGGGACCTCAGCTCCCCCGCGCTCCCGAGCCCCGACAGCGTGGCCACGATCCGGGCCGCCTGGGCGGAGGTCACCAAGAGCCTGGCCGAGACCAGCGGCCTCGAGCGGATCGAGTCCGTGCCCCGCGTGATGGTCGCTCCCCAATCCGTCACGATCTTCGCTCGCTACCCCGAGACCGGCGACAACCCGATCCTGCGCGAGTGCCTGCTCGAGGGCCTCCAACAGGCCTGCGACGAGGGCGGGCTGGAGCGCGCCGAGGTCCAGGGCGTCAGCCGTGAGATCGCCGCGAGCATGATTCGAGCCGGGATCTACGAGCAGGCCCGCCGCTTCACCGCGGGCGTCGAGCGCGACCTGCAAGCCAGCGCCTGGCCGACGGAGGTCTCGGCGCGCGGCTGGATCGGACAGATCGAGGCTCACCACGGCCAACGGCGTCGCAAGCGCCTCCTGGGCGGGAAGGGCAGCCTGCCAGTCTCGGGGAGCGCTTCCTCCACGACCAAGAAGGCCTCTTGCTCAGCTCATGGCGGGCACTGCCACGTGATCACGACTCGGGTTCGTGAGCGGACCAGCGGGGACCTCGTGATCGCCTACCCCGGAGACCAGGTCCCGGCTGCGGGAGGACCGGTGGCGGCGACCTTCTTCGCCAACGCGGCCAAAGAGGGGATTCGACGTCCCTGGATCAGCTTCCGCGGCGCTGGCGCCAGCCCCGAGCAGCTTCGCCGCGCAGGCTAGCTAGGAGAGAGTCACGCGACGACACTCGAGCCCGCCCTGATTGGGGCGGGCTCGCGTCTTTGGTTGGTCCCGTGCCTGAGAGGGGCGCGCGCCACCTCGGCATCAGAGAAACTGCTCGGGTGGATTGGGACTTCAACGAGCTGAGCGGGGAGGAGGCAGCGGCGTCGCTGGCTGGCGGGAGCTTCGACTGGAAGGCCGTCCCCTATGAGGTTCGGGGCCTCCTCGGCCGAGGGGGAATGGGCGCCGTGTATCGCGCCTACGACCCCGCAGCTCGCCGGGAGGTCGCCCTCAAGATCCTGCGCCAAGACAGCCTGAGCGCGGCCGCCCTGGCGCGCTTCCGCCAAGAGGGCGAGATCGCCGCCTCCCTGGTCCATCCCAACGTCCTCCAGATCCACGGGGTCTGGGAGGTCCCGCCCCACACCGCCCTCGTCTACGAGCTCGTGGAGGGCGCCCAGACCATCGACGAGGCCTGGGGCGAGGACCTGCGCGAGCGCGTCGCGCTGATCCGCGACGCAGCCCGCGGGGTCGCCGCCGCCCACGCGCGCGGCGTCGTGCACCGCGACATCAAGCCTGACAACCTCCTGGTGGACGCCAAGGGTCGCCTGCGTGTGACGGACTTTGGGATCGCCTTCGCGGACCGAGCGGATCGTCTGACCCAGACCGGCGCCATGGTCGGGACGCCGGTCTACATGTCCCCCGAGCAGTTCCATCGCAAGGACAAGCCCTCTCCCGCGAGCGATGTGTGGGCCCTGGGGGTCCTGCTCTACGTCGCCTTGGCGGACGAGCTCCCCTTCCCCGGCCCCGACTTCCAGAGCCTGATCAGCCAGGTTCGTGGAGGGGCGACCAGCCAGACCCTGGGGCGCCTCACGACCGCGCCTTCCGCCCTGGTGGCGGTCGTGCGCCGCGCGCTCCGCCCCAAGCCTGCGGATCGCTTCCCTGACGCGGGAGCCCTCGCCGAGGAGCTAGATACGTGGCTGGAAGGTGGTGGAGACCAAGGCGGCGGAGCGCGCTTGGCCAGAGGCGCTGCGGCTGTCCTGGGAACCCTCGCGCTCCTGACGCTCGGTGTCTTGGCCAAGCTGGGGGCCCCCGCCGCCGAAGTGAGTTCGACGAGGACGTCTGGGGCATCTCCAGCGGAGTCAGAGAGCCCAGGCCTGAGCCCGGACGCTACCCCTCCAGCCGAGCTGCTGGAGGCTCTGGAGAGCACCCAAGGCGCGCGCTCTGGTCTAGCAGCCCTCGAACTCCAGCGCCGCTGGCCCGAGGGCCCCCACGCGGATGAGGCGCGGAGTCGAATCGAGCGCCTCGAGCGCGAGCCCCTCGTGAAGTTCTTCGCGCGCTTGCCGCCGGGGATCTCGAAGAAGGACTGGGAGGTCGCCTTCGAGCCGCGGGGCGAGAGCTACACGATCCTCGGGTTGGCGGATAAGTGCGGGCTCTACGCTCGCTGGAACTTCGAGACCGGGGACCTGGCCTCGTCCCGTCTGATCCCGCTCTCCTGGTCCCTCTCGGGGATCTTCCCGGGGCGCGCCCTCGCGATCCCCAAGTCTGACCCGGGCCTGCTCGTGATCGACCTGGCGGGGACCAAGGATCACTGGTTGATTCCGCGAGGGGCTGAGCCTCGCGTGTTGAACATGGAATGGTCCTCGGGGGACGTGTGCTGGGTCCTGGGCAGAGAGCGCCTCTACTCTTACCGGGCGGACGGCGAGCTGTTGCGCTCATATCCGCTCCCGCACTCCACCCCCCAGGGCCACCTCGAGCCCGGCGGCGAGGACCAGATGTTCGTCTCCCTAGGGGACGAGAACGCAGATCTGAGCGAGTTCTACAGCCTCTCCTTCAAGACCGGAGAGTGGAAAAAGGTCCTCCAGTTGCCAGGCTCTACGCCCCAAATGACCTATCACCGGGGGAGCGGAACGCTCCTGGCCGCGACCAACGAGAGCGCCCTCGCGGTCCTGGTCCGAGGTCGCAAGCAGGTCTTCGCGCGGCGCCCTCACGACGGCGGGTTTCGGACCTTGAACCTCGAGTTTCGCTCGGGGGGCGAGACCTTCTGGAGCTATGGGCACCCGGCGGGGAAGAACACTCCCTGCCGCCTCGAGCTGCTGCGAGTTCGCGATGGCGAGCTCGAGGTCCTAGCTACGAGGGTCCTGGAGCTCGTGACGGGCGACTCCCGGCTCAGCCCTTGCGGCAAGTTCTGGCTGGTCGGCCTCGCGACGCAGCCAGAGCGAAGCCAGGCGGCCGAGGTCTGGTACGTCGGCCCCGAGGTCCTCTCGGGGGACGACTGAGGAGCTCGAGCGAGGGAGCGGCTACCCCGCCATGACAGCGAGGGGCCCGACGATCTCCGAGCCTGCGCTGACCTCGGCTGGGACCTCCTCCACGAGCTTGTCACGGATGTCGTCAATGATCAGGTAGACGCAGGGCACTACGTAGAGGGTCAGGAGCGTGGCGGCCGCGACGCCAGAGGCGATCGAGACCGCCATTGGGATCACGAACTGGGCGGTCAGGCTCGTCTCGAGGAGCAGGGGCAAGAGCCCAGCGACCGTCGTGAGCGTCGTCAGGAACACGGCCCGGAACCGGATCCGCCCTGCTATGGAGGCAGCGGTCCAGGCGTCGGCCCCGGCTCGGCGGCGGCGATTGATGGCGTCGATGAGCACGAGCGAGTCGTTGACCACGATCCCCGTCAGCCCCACCATTCCGAAGATGCTAAAGATCGTGAGCGGGAGTCCGACCAAGATGTGTCCCACGATCGCTCCGCCGAAGCCAATGGGGACGGCGGCCATGACGACGGCGGGCTGGAGGTAGCTGTTGAAGAGCAGGGCCAGGATCGCGTAGATCCCGAACATGGCGAGGACGAACCCGATCAGGAGCGACTTCAGGGTCGCCTGCTGCTCCTCCTGGGCTCCGCCGAAGCTGGCGTCCGCCGGGTAGCGCGCCAAGAGCTCCTTGAGGGTCTTCGCCTCGAGGGCTTCGACGACTTCGTTGGCGTTGGTCACGTCGTCGTCGACCTCAGCGCTGATCGTCACGACGCGACGTCCGTCGCGACGCTCGATCTTGCTCAGCCCGCGGTCACGCTCGGCGCTGGCGGCCCAGCCTAGAGGGACCAGGGCACCCCCTTCGCCGCGGAGGCGGAGGTGGTCGAGGTCGGTCTGATCTCGGCGGAGCTGGCGGGCGTAGCGGACCCGGACCTCGACCTCTTCGCGCCCGCGCTGGAGCTTTTGGACCTCGCGCCCCGTGAACCCATACTGGACCTGGACCGCGAGCTCGCGCTCGTTGAGCCCGAGGTTGCGGGCCGGGGCCTTGAGAGCCAGGCGCAGCTCGCGCTTTCCGGGCTCGAGGTTGTCGTCGATGTTGTAGACACCAGGGAAGCGGCTCAGTGCTTCGCGGAGCTCGCGGACCATGGGCTCGGAGTGCTCGGGGTCTCGAGGCAGGATCCGGAGCTCGATGGGCTTGCCGCCAGGGCGGTGACGCGAGCCGGCGAAGTTGACTGAGGTCGCCTCGGGGACCTGCCCCAAGGCTTCGCGCCAGCGCGCCACGAGGGCTGAGCTCGTGATCCCGCGGTCTTCGCTCTTGCAGAGCTCGAGCTCGACGTGGCCCTGGTTGGAGCCGCCGTTTCCGACCTTGGCCTTGATCCGCCGGGTGATCGGCTTTCCGTCGGCAGCCGGGGGGAGTCCCTCTCCGACTTGTCGAGCTGCGGCCTCGATCCGGGCCACGACCTCGGCGGTCCGCTCGTAGCTCGTGCCCTGGGGCATCGTGAGGGTGGCCTGGACCGTGTCGGCGTCGAGGCTGGGGAAGAACACGAAGCGCGGGCGTCCTGAGGCCAAGAGTCCCGCGACGACGATCAAAAACGCCAGAGAGGAGACCGCGACCGGGTAGCGCCAGCGGAGGGCGAAGTCGACGGTCGGTCCGTAGCGGTGCTCGATGAAGCGCTGGACCGCGCCGTCGAAGCGGGCCCGAGTCCGCTGGAGGAGGGTCCCCGAGCGCGAGGGCGGCTTGGAGTGGGCCAGGTGGGCCGGGAGGATCAGGAGGCACTCGATCAACGAGGCGATGAGGCAAGCCACGACCGCGATCGGCATGATCCGAATGAACTTGCCCATGATCCCCGAGAGGTAGAACAGGGGCATGAAGGCGATCGCCGTCGTGGTCACGGAAGCGATCACCGGCAGCGTCACCTCTTCGAGCCCGGCCAGGGCGGACTCGAGGGTGTAGCCGCCCTCCCTCATGTGACGAGCAATGTTCTCGGCCACGACGATGGAGTCGTCCACCAAGATCCCCAGGATCATGATCAGGGCGAAGGAGCTGATCATGTTCAGGCTCCCGCCGAACCCGAGCAGGATGATCATGGCGGCCATGAACGCGACCGGAAGTCCGGCGGCGACCCAGAACGAGAGCCGGACCCCGAGGAAGATCAGGAGGGCCACGAACACCAAGAGCAGGCCCTGGGAGCCGTTCTTGGTCAGGAGCCCGAGGCGGTCAGTGACCGCGACGCTGTGGTCCTTCCAGACCTCGAGCTTGACGCCGGGCGGGAGGACGAGGCTCCGGGCGGCTATGTAGCTCTTGACGCGGTCGGCGGCGCCCACGACGTCTTGGTCGCTGGTGCGTTGGACCGTGAAGGTCACGGCCGGGGTCCCGTCGACCTTGAGGCCGAGGGGGCTCTCGTCGAAGCCGTCGTCAATGTCGGCCACGTCGCGGAGGCGAATCTGTGTTCCGTCCGGGCGGGACAAAATCACGAGCTCGGCCAGCTCGCGCCCGACGTTCTGCTCAGCCTCGACGCGCAGGATCTGCTCCTCGGTGTTGGAGCGGAGGCGCCCCAGGGGGAGGTCGAGGCTGGCGCCGCGGATCTGGGCCGAGACCTGCTCGATGGTCATGCCGTAGCGCTGGAGGTCGCCCTCGCGCACGAGGACGTTGATCTGGAAGTCCCGAATCCCTGCGGTCACGACCTCGCTGACCTCGGGGTAGGCCAAGAGCTCCTGCTCGATCTCGCGGGCCAGGGTCGCCAGGCTTCGCTCCTCGAGGTCGCCCCAGAGCGCGAGGGTCACGACCTGGCGCCGGTTGACCTGGAGGCTGATCACGGGCTCCTTGACGTCGTCTGGGAAGGTCGAGATCCGGCTGATCTCGTTCCGGATGTCAACGAGGGCGTCGCGAGGGTCGCGCTGGCGCGAGTCGATCTCCGCCGTGACGAGGGCGCTGCCTTCGCTGACCGTGGTCTCGATCAGGCTCACGCCCTCGATCCCGCGGATCGCTTCCTCGATCTTGACCGCGACGCTGCCCTCGAGCTCGTCGGGAGTCGCGCCTGGGTAGGGCACGCTGATCATGACCTTGTCCATGCTGAACTCGGGGAACATCTCCCGAGTCATGGCGACGGTCGCGGCTCCTCCAGCCACGATCAGGAACACCATCAGGAGGTTGGCGAAGACGGGCGTCTTGGCCGCCCAGGCGATGGCGTCCTTCACTTGCTGACTCCTTCGGACTTGTTGGTGGTGACGAGGGGCAGGCCTTCGATGGCGCGCTCGAGGGGGCTCACGATCACCAGCGCGCCGGCCTCGATACCCGCCAAGACCTCGACCCAGGATCCAGACCTACGTCCCGTGCGGACCGTCTTGATCGCGAGCCGGACGACGCCCTCCTCGTCGGGGACAGCCAGGTAGACCCGCCCGCCTTCTTGGAGCGCAGAGACAGGGAGGGCCAGGCTCATGTCTTGGGCGAGGCCCTCGAGGGTCACGTGGCAGAAGGCCTCGGGCACGAGGCCCTGGCGAGACTCGACCTCGACCACGGCCCGGAGGGTCTGGGTCTCGCCCTGGAGGGGCTCGAAGCGGAGCACGCGTCCGGGCCAGCGTCGACTGACGCCCGGGAGCTCATAGCGGACTTCGACCCGGCCCATGGCGGGAGCGGTCGAGAGCTCCTCGGAGAGGAGGAAGGCGTCGCTGAGCGAGAGCGAGACGGGGATCTCGAGCCGCTCGACCTCCCAGAGCTCGAACAGGACCTGACCGGGCGAGATCTGCTGGTGGGCTTCGATCTGGACCTTGGCCACGAGGCCCGCGAAGGGGAGCACGATCTGACAGCGTTGGAGGTCCCGCGTGGACCGGTCGAGGCGGGAGCGGGCCTCGATGACCCTGGCTCGGGCGGCGGCAAGCTGCGGTGCCAGGAGCCCCTCGCTCTGCTGGAGGGTCAGCTTGGCGTCGCGGGCGCCGACCACGGCGCGCTGAGCCTGGTCGAGGCCACGCTCGCTGTCGATCCCGCGGGCTTTGAGGTCGCGGGCGCGCTCGAGGTCAGCCAGCTCGAGGCGGAGGGTGTCTTCGGCCAGCTTGAGGCGCTCTCCGAGCCACTTGCGGGTGGTGGTCAAGCGCAGGACCTCTGCCTCGGCGCTCTCCAGCTGAGCCTGCGCTTGAGCCTGGGTCGCCGTGGCGTCGGCCGAGTCGATGGCGACGACGGTCGCTCCTTCGGGTAGGAGGTGTCCGTCTTCGAGCTCAGGGTGGATCGAGGCCACCCGGCCGCCGACCTCAGCCGAGATCGTGACTCGACGCGTGGGCCGCGCGCGACCGTAGCCCTCGACGCGGGGCGTGATCTTGCGCTGGCCGACCTCCACGACCTCGACGCCGGTGCGGCTCTCGACGAAGGGCTTGGTCGGTGGCTTGCGTCGCGAGCTGGCCATGAACGCGAAGAAGGCCAGGGCCAGGGCCAGGATCACGGCCGAGGCCGCGACGGCGCCCAGGGGCGTGAGCGTGGTTCGCGTGGCGGGCGCCTCGGGAGCGGCCGCTGGCTCTTTGCTGTCCGCGGCGGACGACGTGGGGAGGGTGTCGCTCATGGGGTGTCCTCGCTCGGGGCTGGGAGCTCCAGGCCGCGCATGAAGAGGGTCACAACGTGGGTGCGCAGCCGGGGGAGGTCTTCGCGCGCATAGCGCGACCGGCCGTAGAGAATGTCGAGGATCGGGCGAGCGTGGCGGAAGAACACGCAGTGCCCGACGAGGCTCAAGGCATGTAGCTCGCGGGCTTCGGGCTCGAGCTCCGGACGAGCCTCGGCGATCAAGGTGTCGATTCGCGCCAGCATGGGCTGCATGAAGGCGCCCACCACGTCGCGGAGGGCTGGGCCGGGTTCGGCTAGCTCGTGGGTCATGAGGCGACCGTGCCAGGACTCGCCGGCCGAGAGGAGGCGCTCGAGGAGGCCTTCGACGACGTCTTCGATCCGCTCTCTCCAGCTCGCGTCGTCGGGGAGCCTGCTGAGCGGCGCGTGCTCGTGGAGCTTGGTGAAGGCGTGCTTGAAGACCTCGCGGTAGAGGGTCTCCTTGTCGCCGAAGTGGTAGTTGACCGCCGCTAGGTTCGCGTCCGCGCGGGCGCAGATCGCGCGGATCGTCGCCTTCTCGAAGCCTTGCGCTGAGAACTCCTCCCCTGCCGCCTCGAGGAGGCGGAGTCGGGTCCCTGGAGGCTTGGGGGGCGCTGAGTTGGGGGGCGGGGCCATGGAACGCTCGATTGAAACGCGCGTTTGAATCGCGTCGGTTGGCGAGAGTATCAGCGCTCGCGGGACCCGCAACAGGGAACGCGGTGGATCGGCTCCGTGGGGTGGGTGTGTGAGCGGTGTTCGCTGACCGTCGGGACTTTGGTCGCCCCTGCAGCGCAGGATCGGTTTGGTGGGGTGGGTGTGTGAGCGGTGGTTCAGGCCGGGCTACCGAGTCAGTCGACAGTCTCTCTGCGGGATCCGGTCCTTAGGGCACTCCAGTAGCTCAGCAGCAGAGCGTCGCGGTTCGAACGCGTTGGTCACGGGTGCGAGTCCCGTCTGGAGCATCGGTCGTAGACTTGGGCATGCTGGAGCCTCAGCCTTGTGTCACGTGCGGTGAGCGCGCTTCGACCCGCAGCAACGTTTGGGGTCAGCGAGTGCACGAGGCCTGTGCCGCTCCACCTATCTGCGAGGGTTGCACGGCTTGGATCGAAGGCGGACGCAGCGAGCACCTCCCTGATGGGCGCTTGCTCTGCCTCGTTTGCCTCGACAAGGGCGTCTGGGAGCCCGAGGCCGCGAGGCTCCTTTTAGAGCACACCTTCCTGCAGCTGCGAGAGCTTGGGCTCCGCCTTGACCTCGACGTTCCGCTGCAGGTCCTTGATCGAAGCGGGTTTCCGAGGGTGACGGGGAGGCGCGCGCTGGGGCATTCCAAGGTCCGAGTCGACGCCGAGGGGCTGCACCGAGTCACTCGAATCGTGATCCTCTCGCACCTCCGTCCGCTTCAGTTTCGTGGGGTCTTGGCGCACGAGCTGAGCCACGCCTACCTCCATCAGCGGGTCTCCATGGCGCTCCCTCGAGCACTGAGCGAGGGACTCTGCAACTACGTGGCGAGCCGGATCTACCTCAGCGCAGGTGGGGATCCCATGAAGCCGCTCCTCTTGGCGCTCCTCGAGCAGGACCCAGATCCACACTACGGAGGAGGCTATCGGAGGGTCCGAGACGCGCTCGGTGAGCCTGGGAGCCTCGCTAGGCTCCTGCGGGCCCTGGAGGCTGGCGAGATCCCACCTGGGGTCGCGCCCTCCATTGGCGAGTGGGTCCTTGGCCACGCCAAGGCCCTTCGGTCTCGGCTGAAGGGCCCAAGCCAGAGCGGCTGAGACGAATTCCTGCCCCTGACACGAAGACCTGCGCTCCAGATGCGTGACGCGGCGTCTCTGATTCGTCCCGCTTCGCAGCCTTTGAGGTTGCGCAGGGTTCCGTGCCAAGATGGGTGCGCTGCGTTTCGAGGGCGCTTGCTCTGGTTCAGATTCGGCAGGAATTGCGTCGCAGATCGGGCGCGCCAGCTTGCAGACGTCGGACCTGCTCGCTAGGGTGAAACGTTCCTGGGAAGGAACTGGAGCGAGCGTGGAAGGCTCAGCTTCAGGATGGCTGGCTCCCTGCGCGCGTGACGATCGTCACGATGGCGAGGTGGGAGCGACCCTCACGGAAGGAGACCCCATGGGCGACGACTTCTTCGCCGGACTCGACGAGACCCAAGAGGAACTCAGCCAACGCCGCGGCAGCGCGGCGGAGGTGGAGAGCCGCTGGCGCGTGCTCTACGAGATCTCGACCCTCTTCAACTCGCCGGTCTACACCTACGACGAGATCCTCGAGCAGATCCTCGATCGCGCGATCCAGATCACGGGAGCCGACCGCGGGTTGCTCCTCCTCTACGACGAGCGCGAGCGCCTCGAGGTCAAGCTGGCCCGAGGGATCGAAATGTCGACCCTCCCCAAGGAGGAGCGCGAGGTCTCTGAGTCGGTGATCCAAGACGTGGTCAAGAGCGAGCAGGCGATCTGCATAGCCAACGTCGAGAACGACCAGAAGTTCAGCGAGCTGAGCTCGATCATCGACCTCAAGATCCTCTCGGTGATGTGCGTCCCCCTCAAGATCACGCTCCGCGACGAGCGCCAGGGCGGCAAGGAGCACCGGGCTGAGACCCTCACGACGCGCAAGATCCTGGGCTTGCTCTACGTCGACAGCCGCTCGGTCACCAAGAGCTTCTCGCCCCAGGACCTCGACCTCTTCCAGGCCCTGGCCAACAACGCGACCTCGACCCTCGTCAACGCCAAGCTCTATCGCGAGGCGACCTGCGACCCGGCCACGGGGATCTTCACCCGGAGCCATTTCGAGGCTCGCCTCCGCGACGAGGTCAAGCTGGCGCGAAAGACAGGGAGTCCGCTCTCAGTCCTCATGATCGACATCGATCACCTCCGCCGCCTCAACTCCGAGCGGGGCTACGTCGAGGCCGACGCGGTCATTTCCCGCGTCGCTCAGCTGGCGCACAAGCGCCTCCGCGGGATCGACCTCGTGGCTCGCTACGGCGGCGGGAAGTTCGTCGCGATCCTTCCTCAGACCGACGCGACTGGGACCGAGGCCGTCGCCAACAAGATCCTGGGCGCCGTCGCGGGCGAGGGCTTCTTCGGCCGGATCGGGAGCGTGACCTGCTCGGTCGGCGCCTCGACCCTGGTCCCCGGGATCGACGCCCTGTCCCTCGTCAAGCGAGCGGACCAGGCCCTCTTCGACGCCAAGCGGAGCGGGCGCAACACCTATCGCGTCTATCACGACGGGCTGGCCAACATTCGCCGGACCGACATGCTGGCGGGCGTCCTCTCAGGCGACCCGACCCGCGACTACCGCAACACCCTGATGCTCCTCGAGACCATCGAGGAGATCAACAAGCGCGCCGACTTCGACGAGCTGATGCCGCGGGTCGTGGACACGGTCCTGGACATCACCCAGGCCGAGCGAGGATTCCTGATCCTGCGCGACGACGAGGGCGCCCTCAGCCCGCGCGTGGCTCGCAACAACCAGAAGGAAGACATCGAGGCCAAGGACTTCAGCCGCTCGGTGCTCGACCGCGTGATCGAGAGCAGCCAGGCCGTTCGTGAAGCCTTCGCCGACGATGCGCCCATCTCGACGGCTTCCATCAGCAACTTCTCGATTCGCGCCGTGATGTGCGTTCCCCTCGTGATCAGCTCGCCCCAACAGGGCGGCGGAACGCGAACCCTGGGCGCGATCTACATAGACAGCCGGACCGCAGGAGAGGAGTTCGACGAGAGCTCCCTGGCCTTCTTCGACACCCTCTCGCGCCAGGTCGCGGTGGCCATCGAGAACGCGCGCCTCTATGACCGCGTCGCCCAGCTCAACCGCCAGCTTCAGGCCAAGCTCGAGACGACCGAGGAGGAGCTCAAGCAGGTCAAGGTCGAGCTCGAGGACCGGACCAAGAGCCTCGAACTCCGCTACACCTACGACAACATCATCGGCCAATCCCCACGGATCCAGCAGATCTTCCAGCTCCTCGATCGCGTCATCGACAGCATGGTGCCCGTGTTCATTCACGGCGAGTCGGGCACAGGCAAGGAGCTGGTGGCCAAGGCGATCCACTACAACGGGCCGCGCAAGAAGTCCCGCATGATCTCGGAGAACTGCGCCGCGACCTCCGAGAGCCTCCTCGAGGCGGAGCTCTTTGGTCACGTCAAGGGCGCCTTCACCGGGGCTCAGGCGGACCGCAAGGGTCTCTTCGAGCTCGCGACCAAGGGCACGCTCTTCCTCGACGAGGTCGGCGACATGTCTCTCGGCATGCAGAAGAAGCTCCTGCGCGTGCTTCAGGAGAGCGAGATCCGCCGCGTCGGCGGCAAGGACACGATCAAGGTCGACGTCCGGATCGTCTCGGCGTCCAACAAGGACCTCAAGCAGCTCGTGGCCGAGGGCAAGTTCCGCGAGGACCTCTACTACCGCCTGAACGTGGTCAAGGTCGATCTCCCGCCGCTCCGCGAGCGCAAGGAAGACCTCCCGCTCCTGATCGATCACTTCCTCAACATGGAGAACACGGGTCCGCCCAAGAGCTTCACGCCAGAGGCCATGCAAATGATCATGCGCTACAACTGGCCGGGCAACATTCGCGAGCTGAAGAACGTCGTCGAGCGGGCCAAGATCATCTCGGATGGCGACGTAATGTCCAACGAGCACATCATTCTGGACACGGTCTTCGACCCGCGCCAGAAGGGCGTCTCAGCCATGGGTCCCGCGCCCGGCGGTGGCATGCCGCCGCCCGCCCCTGGCATGCCCGACATGCCGACGGAGCCCTTCTACTTCGACCTCAACGAGCGCCAACGCAAGCTCCTCGAATACCTCAAGACCTACGGCTCGATTCGGAACCGCGACTACTACGAGATCATGCAGGTCAGCAAGTCGACGGGCTGGCGGGATATCAAGGGCTTGATCGAGAAGAAGATCGTGATCGCCCACGGCAAGGGCAAGGGCTCGGTCTATACCCTCGGCGAAGCGGCCGGCGGAAAGCCAAGCGGCGACTGAGTCGATTTTGTCCTCTGTGGACTAGCTCAGGCTCTGTTGTGGCATGTGCGCGAGGGGTCGGATTCAGGCTCAGCTGGGTAGAGGGTGAGCCGGAAGGTCGCGCCAGCGAGGGCGATCCGCTGGAGGACCTGGGCTGCGATTCCGTCACCAAAGGCCCAGGTCTCTGCGCACTCGTAGCCGACGTTGAACTCGCGCAGGCTGCAGGCGTTCCAGAGCTCCCACTCCCGCGGGGGCAGGTCTTCGATCACGTCTAGGAACGCGGCTATGTTCGAGCTGAGGTCCGAGTAGGAGCGCTCTGTCTCCAGGCAGATCCAGCATTCGTCCAAGGAGGGCCGCGTCTCGGAGAGCACGAAGACCCCGCGCTCGGACAGCTGGGCGATCAGCGGGCCCAATGAGCGCGAGCTGGCCAGCTCGAGGTCGGTGTTGAGGTAGAGCGTCTCAGCCATGCGCTCAGGACTCGGCCAGGGAGGGCGGATGTCGCTAGAGCGGGCAGCGCATCTCGGTCCGGACCTCAGCGAAGCCGAGCGAGGCATAGAGCTGGCGGGCTGGGTTCGTGGCCAAGGTGTTGAGCTGGGCCTCGACGCAGCCCTGCGCCTTGCCCCAGGTCAGGGTCTCGCGCAGGAGCTGGGTCGCGACGCCGCGACGGCGGTGCTCAGGGCGGACGTAGACGGCTGAGACGTGGAGGAGATCCTTGGGCGCGAACACGGCATGAGTTCGCTCGCGGCGGGCCTCGACCAGGCCTATCGGGGTCTCGGCGCGCTCAGCAACGAGGAAGAGATGGCTGGGGGCCGTGATCTCGGCCTCCACTCGCTCCCCGACCTCGCCCCAGGGCTCGTCGTCCTCGCAGACGGGGTCTGGCCCGAACACGCCCATGTCAGAGACCATCGAGCGGATCATGTCTACGACCACGCCGACCTCGGCCTCGGCGGCCGGTCGGAGGGAGAGCGGAGTGGGATCTGGAGCGCTCATCGGGGCGGGGAGGTTGGCATGAATCCAGGCCCCGTCCAGCCTCGGCGGGCTCCCTCGAGCCCCTCTGAGCTCTAAGGGCAGCCACTCCCCCCAGCCCTCCCTTGGCGCCGTGAGCGCCAAAAGAAGAAGAGCCGCGACTTTCGTCGCGGCTCTTCGTTGCCCAGGAGAGGATTCGAACCTCCACTCCCTTGCGAGAACTAGCCCCTCAAGCTAGCGCGTCTGCCAATTCCGCCACCTGGGCTCGTGGTCGGAGGAGTATAGGTAGGGCGAGGGAGGCGTCAAGCATTGGCGCAGGCATCGATTCACGAATCTTGCTGAGCCCCCTGCTACCCAGGGCTGGAGAGGCCAGGAGGACGATCGGGATCTGGGCCCCGACCCGCAGAGGCTCTTCAGTCCTTCAGGCCAAGCCTCTTGAGAGCTGCCGCGGCGGGGGCGTGCTCCTTCTTGGCGGCGAGGCGATAGAGCCTGACCGCCTCCTCCTTGTTCCTGGTCACGCCGAGGCCCCGCTCCAAGAGGAACCCGAGCTGAAACTGCCCGGCGGGGTGCCCTCGATCGGCAGCCTTGCGGAACCAGTTCGCGGCCTCCGCGAAGTCGCGCTCCAGGCCCTTGCCGTCGCAGAGCATTTGGCCGTAGCAGACCATTCCGGGCGCGTCGTCTGCTTGGGCGGCCTTGCGAAACCACTCGGCAGCCGCCGCTGCGTCGTAGGCCACTCCTCGGCCCTCCAGAGTCATGGTGCCCAACCTGACCATGGCCCGAACGTGTCCTTGATCCGCCGCGCGGCGAACCCACTCGGCACCCTTGACCGCGTCTAGAGGGACGCCCTCGCCCTTGCTGAGGGCGTAGCCGATCCCAAGCATCGAAGGCAGGTGCCCCTTCTCTGCGGCCCTCCGATACCACTCGGCGCCCTTGATTCGGTCCTGGGGTACGCCCCGCCGGCCATACCAGTGAAGGCGGGCGAGCTCGAACATGGAGTTGCGGTGACCCTTGGCGGCGGCCTTGAGATACCACTCGAGGGCTAAGACTTCGTCCTCGTGGATCCCTTGACCGTCGGAGAGAAAGCGAGCCAGCCCGAACATGGCGCTCGCCTCTCCGGTCTTCTCTACAGCTCGTCGGTACCAGAGGAGGGCCTCCTCTTCGTTGGCTTCGACGCCTTGGCCGTATTGGAGGAGGATGGCGAGTCGAGCCATGGCTTTGGCGTTGCCCGCCTCCGCGGCCTTCCGATACCACTCGACGGCGAGGGCCGGGTCCTTGATGACGCCTCGGCCCAACTCGAGGGACGCCGCGTAGTTGCACATTCCAGCTGAGTTGCCGAGCTTGGCGGCGCGGGCATACCACTGGGTCGCCTTTCCCTTGTCTCGCTCGACGCCGCGACCCGCGATCAAGATCAGGCCCATGTTGACCATGGCGCGCGGGTCGTCTCGAGCTGCGCACTTGCTGTACCACTCGAAGGCTTGGGCGGAGTCCCTCACGACCCCCTGGCCCCTGTCTAGCCTGTAAGCCAGCTGGAACATGGCCTCGAGTTCACCCTTCGCGGCGGCTTCACGGAAGCCCGCGACCTTGGCCGACTCGCTCACTGGCGTTGCCTTCGCGGCGGCTCGGGGGGTGGAACTCGCGGCAGGCTCCTCCCCTAGACCGGGGGAGCTCGGAGAAGCAGGGGAGGTCGGAGAGGTCGGGGGCAGGGCCTGTTTTGAAGGCGTCTCCCCGCTGACTCCCCCGTAGAGCAGCCAGGCCAGGGCAGCGAGGCAGAGCAGGGCCAGGAGCCCGCGAAGGCTGGGCTCGGGCGCTGGGTCAGGTTCAGCCGAGGGCGTGGGGCAGAGCTCTCGCAGCTCGTCCGTGAAGGCCTGGGCAGAGGCCGGGCGCTTGTCCATGTCCTTGGACATGCACCTCAGGCCTAGCTCAGCGAGTCCCTGCGGGACAGAAGCATCAAGGGCGCGCGGGTCAGGAGGAGGGCTGCGCATGACCTTGACCAACACGTTGATCGGGGACGTGCCCGTGAAGGGCTTCTCGCCAGTGAGGAGGAAGTAAAGCACTCCCCCGAGCGAATAGACGTCTGAGCGAGGGCCGACTTCGCCATAGTCGGAGGAGATCTGCTCGGGCGGCATGTAGGAGGGGGTCCCCAGGGAGGCGCCCTCGTCTGTCAAGCTGGGACGATCTTGCGTGGACCACGCCAGGCGGAGTCGGTCGCGCTTGACCAAGCCGAAGTCGACGAGGAGCACGCGGCCGGTTCGCTCCTCGATCATGACGTTGCTCGGCTTGAGGTCGCGGTGAACGATCCCCGCCTCGTGACAGAAGTGGAGCGTCTCCGCGAGGCTCTCGAGAAGCGCGAGGAGCTTGTCAACGCTGGGTCGTCCGAGGACTTCTCGCCACTCAGCGAGGTTGGAGCCCTTCACGATCTCCATCGCGAGGTAGGGCCGACCGTCTGGCAGTTCGCCGAGGTCCTCGACGCGGAGGAGGCTCGGGTGCCGCAGCCGAGCCAGGGTCTTGGCCTCTTGAACGAAGCGGTGGCGCGCCGTCTCGTCTGGGTCGGTGAGGATCTTGAGCGCGACGTGGGTCCCGAGGGAGAGGTGCTTGGCCCTAAACACCGCCCCCTGACCGCCGCGCGCGATCTCGTTCAGGACCTGATAGGGACCGA